>ENA-UONZ01000296-UONZ01000296.1-human-gut-metagenome-genome-assembly--contig:-C93old-NODE-296-length-86750-cov-42.754496_pt1 | contig 86750 bp, 78 predicted proteins | sample MGYA00242468_ERZ724015 | MGnify/ENA metagenome assembly ERZ724015
AACGTTCCAAACGCTCCTTATCCACATGCTTCGCCATACTCATATCAAAATGAAGAACCGGATACTCTATCCACTCTTTCTCCAATCTTTCCATAGCCAACCCTTGGAACAGATCCTTACGACCAGAGAAATAACTATGCAAAGTAGAAGTAAGCAAAGACTTACCAAAACGACGAGGACGACTCAGAAACACATATTTCGCAAAATGAGTCATGCGATAAACGTATTCCGTCTTATCGATATAAAGGTAATTCTTCTCACGAATTTCAGAAAAAGTCTGTATCCCTATAGGGTATAATCTTTGCAAAGTTTCCATATCAATATCTATATTTTCTTTAGAGCCACTATTATTTTTCAATCATCCAGTCTCCTATCGTACAACGTTCACTATCAAAGTTTATCGCCACTTTCACGACCGGAAGTCCACATAAAGCGAAGCGTTCAGGATAATTCTTCAGGTTGATCTGTTCCATAGCTTCACCGGCAGTCTTGTCAAGTTTCAATTCCATCGCATAGAGCGTTGTTTTCGTACGAAGCACCACATCCACTCGACCACGGGGAGTACGGACCTCAACATCCACAAAAGAACCCAATAAGCTGAAAATGATGTAGAACATCTGCTGATAGCGACCTTCATACCTCGTATTATCACAATAAGGAATGGTGGACAAGAAAGTCTGCAGCCGACGCAACGCAGAATCCATATCATCATTACGGATATCACGGGAAAGATAAGCTACCATGGTAGTCGTTTCCCGAGTTTTGCTGGCAACGTAATTAGGTAAAAGGCTTTTCATTAGCCCCAACCGTACTTCTTTGTTAGGAATATCCAACGTATACAGGTCAATACTCTCATCATAATCCTTGATAGTGATATAACCACTCTGATACAATAATGGAATAATATCAGTCATTGTTTCAGTAGGAGCATCAAAAGCGGAAACCTCCGCATGGTTATTACCTATCTCAGAAGGTTCAACACCGAACTTTTCCAACATCTTTATCAAGTATGTAGGAGTACCACTACCGAACCAGTAGGAACCAAACTTACCATCCGCAAAAGCATTCAACAGACTGAACGGATTATAGATGTCGGGAGAAGGATAAGTGAAATGATAACCGTCATAATTCTCCTTCAACTTCAGCAAGACTTCTTCAGGTGTTATTTCCAGCTTCACAGCTAATCTCTCCACATCCTCTTTCATTTGCGTTAGCATTTCATCCTCCGTTATTCCGCAGATCGCAGCGTATGGCTCATCCATGCTGATATTCTTGATATTATTCAATTCACTAAAGATACTCAACTGAGAGAACTTGGTGATACCAGTCAGAAACACATACTTCAGATAAGGATCACAAGCCTTCAAAGGACTATAGAAGTTACGCATGATATTACGTAATACGCCTAGATTTTCCTTTTCATGTACCACATCAAGCAAAGGAGCGTCATATTCGTCTATAAGAACAACCACCTGTCGGCCCGTCTGCCCATAAGCGCGCTTGATCAACCCCATCAAACGTTGATTAGGATTAATCTCCTCCTGGCCTTTTCCATAAACACCCTCATACTCTGAAAGTTTCAGATTCAGCTCTTGCAACAATTGTTCCTTATCCACATGCTTGGCCGTACTCATATCGAAATGAAGAACCGGATACTCTATCCACTCTTTCTCCAACCTTTCCATATCCAACCCTTGGAACAGATCCTTACGACCAGAGAAATAACTATGCAAAGTAGAAGTAAGCAAAGACTTACCAAAACGACGAGGACGACTCAGAAACACATATTTCGCAAAATGAGTCATGCGATAAACGTATTCCGTCTTATCGATATAAAGGTAATTCTTCTCACGAATTTCAGAAAAAGTCTGTATCCCTATAGGATATAATCTTTGCAAAGCTTCCATATCAATCATATTTTTCACAAAGCTACAAAAAATATCCGTTCAAAAAGCAGGCAGGCAGGAAACTTTTTCCCGCCTGCCTTTACTTCCTTCATTATCGTTTCATCGTTCTTCTCTCTCCCTCTCTTTTTTCTCCCTGTACTTCAGATACAGCAACTTCTCTCTATCCCACGCCGCTTCGGCTTCCTCCTTACTGAGGTGATCAAGCAAGAATATGATCACTTCCATGTAATTACTCGATTTGCGATCTACCCCTTTTTTAAATCATTATAGACGGAGTGCCCGATTTCTAGTTCCTCATATACATCCACATTTCTCAAACCCACACGGTCCTGCAACTCTACAATGCAAGTTCCTAAAGCCGCACAACTGACTACTTCTTTTTTCATTCTTTTTTAATGTTAAATATAAAACGATATAGTTAATTATTTTCACTTTCATCCCGACATGTCGGGACGAGGTTTATTTTGTATTTACTAATTTTACGCCATATTATAAAGCACATTTATATTTTTCCGCAAAGGTAGATATTAAAACTCATTACAACAATATAATATGTCAAACAATTACAGAATGTCCTATTTCATGCCTCCCATCGCCCCTCTCAGAGACGAACAGGGACGAATAGTCACTCCAGCCACACTTCTCCCCTTCTGTGAAGTCTCCGTCGAACAGGTTTTCCAGATGATTACCTGCAACGAAAACCTCAGGCTCCTGACCGAGCAAGTACGCAACACCCCGGACATACGGACGGCAAAAGCCACACTCCTGCCCTACGTGACTCCCTGCGGCACATTCACCCGTCGCTCCGGCAAGTGTTTCGTATCCCCCTCACGACTGATAGTGATAGACGTAGACCACCTCGACTCCTATGAAGAAGCCGCCGGAATGCGCCGTACCCTGTTCGACGATCTCTTCCTCCGCCCCGTGCTTGTCTATATCAGCCCGAGCGGACGGGGTGTGAAAGCCTTCATACCCGCCGGAATGCCACATCCGACAGACGAGGTACGGAATATCACAGAAAGCACAGACAAAGCGATGCAATATGTCGAAATGGCGTACGGTCCGGAAACGGACAACTCCGCCACGGCAACCGCCAAAGGCGTAGACGGTTCGGGAAAAGACCTGGTAAGGGCCTGTTTCCTGAGCCACGACCCGGAAGCACTGTTCAGAACTATCTAACATAATTTATAATCAATCCTCAAAAAAAATGGATGAAATCGAATCTTTACACCGTCTTGTCGAAGCTGTCGAGACGGCAGGGGCAGACATTGCCCCCACTTACATCGAATATGTACAACTGGCCTTTGCCATCGCGACAGACTGCGGTGAAGCCGGACGGGACTATTTTCACCGCATCTGCCGGTTGTCCGCCAAGTATCAACGCGAACACGCCGAACGGGTATTCTCCAACGCGCTCACCACGAAACACGGGGACGTGCATCTGGGCACAGTATTCCATCTCGCCGAAACAGCAGGAGTAACCATCCGCAAAGACGAAGTTATGAACAGCTCCGCAGGTACAAAAGGTACAGTAAATGCACCCCGCCTTTTTTCCACACACACGTGCGCGCGTAATAAGGTACAAAACAACGGAACTTCCGGAGAAGGAGAAGGAGGAGAAGAAGAACTATTGCCCGGCAGTGAACCGCAGCACCCGCTCCCCACCTTCCCCGAAGCCGACTGGCCGGAGTTTCTGCAACGCATCATAAATTACGGCAACACTACGGCACAACATGACATCATGCTGTTGGGAGCATTGACGGCTTTAGGCTCCTGTATGGAACGGCACGTGCGTTGTTCTTACGGCGGCAAATACCAGTATCCCTGTATGCAATGTTTCGTCATCGCTCCTTCCGCCTCCGGCAAAAGCATCCTTTCCTATATCCGGCTACTCGTAGAACCCCTCCACGACCAGATCCGTGCGGAAGTTGCCGCACAGATGAAAGTGTATAAAAAAGAGAAAGCGGCTTACGAAGCGATGGGCAAAGAACGTGCAAAGATGGAAGCTCCGCAAATGCCCGCCAACAGGATGTTTCTCATTTCCGGCAATAACACCGGTACGGGTATCCTGCAGAACATCATGGATTCCGAAGGGACAGGACTTATCTGTGAAGCCGAAGCGGATACCCTCTCCACCGCCATAGGCTCGGATTACGGTCATTGGAGTGACACGCTCCGCAAAGCGTTCGACCACGACCGCCTGTCCTACAACCGACGTACGGAGCAGGAATACCGGGAAGTGAAAAAGAGCTTTCTTTCCGTCCTGATTTCCGGAACTCCGTCACAGGTCAAGACCTTTATTCCGACAACGGAAGACGGCTCTTTCTCCCGTCAAATATACTACTACCTGCATGGCATCTGGAAATGGGTAAGCCAGTTTACAGAGGACAAGATAGATTTGGAAGAGATATTTACCGTCATGGGATTGGAATGGAAAGAGAAACTGGACATCATAAAAGCACATGGGATTCACACACTCCGGCTCACGATGGAGCAGAAAGAGGAATTCGACGCGCTCTTCTCCCACCTGTTCACCCGTTCGAGCATAGCTAACGGCAAGGAAATGTACAGTTTCGTAGCCCGCCTGGCTGTCAATCTATGTCGCATCATGGCGGAAGTAGCCGTATTGCGCGTCCTCGAAAATCCGAAACCCTATCAGCTCAAGGCATCCCCTGTTCCCACCTTTACTCCGGACAAGGAGATTCCTACCGACAACATCAGCGACGGTATCATCCCCCGTTGGAACGTCACCATTACTCCGGAGGACTTCAAGGCTGTGCTTGCACTTGCGGAACCTCTCTACTGTCATGCCACGCACATTCTGTCTTTCCTTCCTGCCGTAGAAACCAGCCACCGGTCTAATGCCGACCGTGATTTCCTCTTCGAGCAGTTGGGTGAAGAGTTTACCCGCGCACAGTTGGTGGAACAGGCTGTCAACATGGGAGTCAAAGAAAATACCGCCATCGCCTGGTTGAAACGATTGACGAAAAGAGGAGTGCTTGTCAATGTGGACGGTAAAGGAACTTATACGCGCGCACGTGTGCGTGTGTAAGGGAGGCCCGGAAAAGTGTACCCACTGTACCCGCCGTATCCACCGCACCCGATAGGCGCATTACCCCCGCTACACCCACCGTCAGGCAGACGCAGTGCTTTACGACCTCTAAAGCTATGCTTTAGGACTTATAAAGCACTGCTTTAGCCTATGTAAAGCACTGCTCTATCAAGGCTCTCCCAAAGCATCCACAATCACCCGCACTTCCAGCGGTGTATAAGAGCGATGTTCCGGTTGATAACCTAAATCGTACAGGCGTTGCAGAAGTCCGGGACACCGCAGGATCCATTTCTTCATCTTCCGGTAAGCGGCAATGCCGGTTAGTTCGGGGGAATAGAGTTGCGCCAGTTCCATACGGCCATACGCACGTATCTTGAATTCTTTCATGATGGATAAGTTTCTGATTTACTGTCACAAAAGTAACAAAATATTTCTACATAGCCAACGCTTTTCCGTTGAATAACCGACCATAATTGCACATAACAGACAAAGCATGACCGTAACCGTACTTTACTGATTATCCGGAGTTTCGAGGTGTTATCTTTGTATCGTCAAAAGGGAAAATAATCCCTGCGGCACAATGTTTAACCCTTTAATTTATTGTTTTATGATTCGTTACAAAATTTATCAGAACCAGCAGAAGAAAGGTGTGAATGCGGGTAAGTGGTTCGCCCGTGCGGTAAGCGATGAGACGTATGATCTCGGCAAACTTGCCGAACACATGTCGAAGCACAATTCTCCGTATTCCGGTGGTGTCATCAAAGGTGTGCTCACCGACATGGTGGATTGCATCAAGGAGTTATTGCTCGACGGCAAGAGTGTGAAAATCGATGACCTTGCCATCTTCGGTGTGGGCATACGCAGCAAAGCTGCCGAAACGCTGGAAGAGTTCTCATTGGAGAAGAATATCACCGGGATGCGTCTCAAAGCCCGTGCCACCGGTAATCTGTCTACTACCAATCTGAAGCTCGACAGCCAGCTGAAGCAGCAGGCGGAGTATCAGAAACCTACCGCTTCCGGTGGCGGTTCCGATTCGGGCAATACCCCGGATACAAACCCGGATGATAACGGAGGAGAAGCTCCCGACCCGGCAGAGTAACCTCTTGTCCTTATCTATGTGTAAGTCCTTCTTTATAATGAAGGACTTACCTTTAAATTCTTATTATTTTATCACTAAAAACGTAGTTTTATGAGCAATTCATCATCACGCCGCTCCGTATGGGGCCTAGTTCTCAAAATCATTATCACTGTAGCCACCGCTATCGGAGGAGTGTTCGGAATACAAAGCTGTATGTAGGCCGATGAGAACGATCACACTGATTATCATTCATTGCAGTGCTACGCCGGAGGGGAAATCCCTTTCGGCGGAAGCCTGTCGTCTGGACCATATCCGCCATCGTGGGTTCCGCGACATCGGGTATCATTTCTATATCACACGGGACGGAGAAATCCACAGAGGACGATCGCTTGAAGAGGTCGGGGCACATTGCCGGAATCACAATGCCCACTCGATAGGTGCTTGTTATGAAGGTGGACTGGATGCGGACGGAAAGCCGAAGGATACGCGCACATTGGAGCAGAAAGGGGCTTTGCTTGCTTTGTTGAGAGAGTTGAGAAGACAGTTTCCGAAAGCATTGATTGTGGGACATCATGATTTGAATCCCATGAAAGGATGTCCATGCTTTGATGCGGTGAAAGAGTATTTGCAAATATAAGCTGATAAAAACGAATGGCTGACAAAGGATTTCATTGTCAGCCATTCGTTTTTATCAGATATGCTTATCATAGAAAAACATTATCAGTTGATTTTCTGATTAATCATGAGGTGAGGTATTAACATCTTACATGATAGGTTTTACGATTTCGATTTTAAGTCCAAGCGCATCAATTATACGAAAAAACAAACCCACCCCCGGTTCTATAACTCCTTTCTCGATTCTTGATATATAGGTTTTATTAGTCCCCACTTTTTCAGCCAATTCGGATTGTGTCATTTTTTCTTGCTTCCGCGCTTCACTAATCATTTGCCCCACACAATAAGAGTATGCTTCTTTGCGAAACTCCTCTCTTTCAGGTGAGCCGACCTTACCGTATAATTTATCCAATACGGCATCCATGCTTCCAATTTTAGGTTTTGCTTGCATAATATTCATTTTTAAGTTTTAATGCTTTTTCTATCTCACTATCAGGCGTTTTCTGTGTCTTTTTCTGAAATCCATTGAATAACATAACTATATTCCCATCGTCAAAGATAAAGAAAGCCCGATAAACATTTCCATTATGGCTTGCTCTCAGTTCGTAAACACCATCACGAATCATCTTAACGAAATTCTTGTTAAGCCGTTCTTGTGTTTTAAGCATATCGAGCACATAAGAGATTTTTTTCTTTGCGCCATCTTCTAATGACATAAAGAAGTCTATGAAATAATTCTCATAGTATAATATTTCCCTTTCTTTTCTCATGGTGCAAATATAGTGAAAGTTTACACATATAACAACTACAATGTTTTTTTTCTTCGATATCAACCACAAAAAGCATTTTAATACTTACCTTTTACATCCATAAAAGAATCACCGCAGTTTTCCTCACTCTAGCCAATCGCTCCTTTGATTGATTCCACAATATAACGCACATCATCATCCGTCACATAAGGACCCGCAGGTAGACAAAATCCTACCTTGAAAATATCCTCTTCCACCCCGTTAGTATAGAAAGGAGCATCCGCATAAACCGGCTGCTTATGCATCGGCTTCCAGACAGGCCTACATTCTATCCTCTTAGATAGCATGAATATACGTAATGCTTCCACATTCTCATTCGGCTGACAGTCAGTTATAGCACTATCTACGGCTTTAATCACACCGGCAGCACCACCCACAGCAGTCTTGATAACTTCCTTATAGGCATTCTCCTGCCCTACCACCTTCACTTCCGGATCGATGGTAGCAGTACAAAGCCAGAAATTAGAATCATAGCGGGAATCAGCAGGTTGCTTGTGAATATGCACGCCCTCCACATCCGCCAACAATTCTTCATAAAGTGCCTGCACATGCTTATGATGAGCAATATGGGCATCAGCAACGGTCATCTGACCGCGACCTATACCGGCACAGACATTACTCATGCGGTAATTATAACCGATCGCAGTATGCTGATAATAAGGATAAGCATCCCGAGCTTGGGTCGCATACCACATAATGGTGTTCTTATCCTCAGCATTCCGGCAGATTAGGGCACCACCACCCGATGTAGTAATCATCTTGTTACCGTTGAAAGAAAGTACACCGAAACGGCCGAAAGTGCCCAGCACCTTACCACCGAATTTGGAGCCGAATCCCTCAGCTGCATCCTCTACCACAGGAATATCATAACGATTGGCAACTTCCATGATGCGCTCGCAATCATAAGGCATACCATAAAGCGCCACAGGCACAATAGCCTTAGGCTTTTTACCGTTTTTTGCAATGCGATCTTTGATAGCCTCTTCAAGCAGTACAGGATCCATATTCCAGGTTTCTTTTTCCGAACCCACAAATACCGGCTTTGCACCAAGATAAGTGATAGGATGCGAAGAAGCGCAGAAAGTGAAGGATTGCACCAATACTTCATCACCCGGCTGCACACCGCAGCCGATAAGAGCAAGGTGTACAGCGGCCGTACCGGCACTCAAAGCCACAACCTCATTTTCTCCTCCGACAAAGTTCTTGAGATCATTCTCAAACGCATTCACATTTGGTCCTAAAGGTACTACCCAATTAGTATCAAATGCTTCTTTTACATATTTCTGTTCAATCCCCTCCTCACTCATGTGAGCAAGGCAGAGGTAAATGGGCTTTTCAGGAATGTAATTCATAATCTTATCTTAAATCGTTATCACTTTCTTATACTATTATAAATGGTATTTCCTAATGATTATTACCATATTCTTCTATTTCATTTCTCCAATTATGCGGGAATATAAACTAATACCATCTGCTGCATTAGGATGAATCCAATCAACCAGCCATTTCCTAATGTAACCACCACGTAAAACACGCCAAATAGCCTCATTAGGATTAATGTATATATATGATGACTTATCACACATATTTTTCAGGCATTCGTTATAATCTTTATATAAAGCATGCTTACTTTCAACGTTTAACGTACACCATTTATCAAACATATCATCACTTTGCCAAGGAGCGATGAATACAATTTGTGAATAAGGATTACTCTCCTTTATCCAATCACATATAATGCTCAAATTAGCAACATATTCAGCGGAAGTCATTGCACAACATTTGGCATTTCTATATCGAATATCATTACATCCTACAGCTATCACATATAAATCTGTTTTTGCACTACATATTTTTTCTTTGTACTCAAAAAGAATCCGTGAAGTTATACCACCTTTAGAAATATTCACAACACGTTTGTTTGACCAATTATTCATTAGTGGCTCAAACCATCCGTAACCACCATTCAGAGTTCCTTCCGTGATAGAATCACCAATAAATGTCACACTACTAGACTTTTCAATTAACAAAGGCAATATTGCACTTCTATTAAAACTTACAGAAGGCACTACCTGTCGCAAATAGCCTTTCTCTTTTGTTAATATATAACGATTCTGTGTATGATCTATTGTAAGATTTAATCCATAAGCAGATTTAAGTACTATATTATGGACCTGCTGTAATCTTCGCCAATCATGTAAACTTAGATTTTGTCTGTTTTCTACCGCCAAATGTACAGGTAATGCATTATATATGCTTCCATACTTTCCATAAGTAAACATAGGAACAATAGATACAGCTATAGGTTTTCCCGAATTCTTATCCAAATATGCTTCAATCATCATAGAAGCATCGCCATCATTGGATATATAACTATTCACAAAATTTCCAGGACAGTAACAAACAAGAGTATTTTCTTCAAAACGTACTGGTTGTGTAGCATGAGGATGACAACCAAAGATTATATCAGCACCTAATGACTTAAATATAGCGGCCCAATGCAACTGGTTTTTATCAGGGGTATGAAGAAACTGTTCCCCCCAATGAGGCATAACAATAATAGTATTTGGATTTTGAGATTTAGCCCATTCAAAATCTTTACGTACAATATCTATACAATGATTATAAAACTTATCTTTCTTAGGAACTATCAAATGCGGCAGTCCTTCATTGCAATGCTCAAAGAAATATTTACTGCGATAATAATTGAAGCCATAAGTATAGGCAAGAACCACAATTCTAAGCCCTTTTATATTGAGCACTTTTCCCGGAGTTGCATCTTGGTATCCTATATGTTTGATACCCACTTTATCTAACACTTCTATAGTCCTTCCAGCCCCATCCTTACCCCTATCATAAAGATGGTTATTAGCTAATGTTACAAAATTAACTCCTGCTTTTTTTACAGCATACGCAAATTCATCCGGATAGTTACAATATAAAGGAGTTCCATCTCCATAATCAGCAGATGTATATCTAGCTGCCTCTCCTGCTGTAGGTCCTTCAAATACAGCAAATACACAATCATGTTTCTCCCAATATGGCCTTACCTTATCAAACATTGAATCATAGTTATACCCCCTTTCATTAGAATTATAACCATGCTCAACCATTTCACGCAGCAAAATTAAATCACCAACAAAAGATATTTTTACAGAATGTTCTAAAGTGTCACTATCATCTGTTGTTAAAGCATTATACATTTCATTTACAGCAGGAGCGGACGCTAAAAACCTCCTATATAACTTCTTTACAATCTTACGTCCCTTGCCATCTTCAGGGATAATACTTGCCGCTAAATTGGTAATCTTGTTTATAATAAACCTTTTATTCATGAAACACTATGGACAATATTCATTATCAACAAAAACATTAGACAACCTATAATCTTTCGTAATTATAGCAGGACGTACCATCACTACAACAGAGTTAGACGGAACATCACAAGTAACTATGCAGCCTGCACCAATTCGAGCATTCTCACCAATATGTACATTACCAATAATTTTTGCACCAGCACCAATCAAGACTCCATCTTCTATGACTGGCGCACCCATCCCCTTACTACCTGGTAACGTATTGCTGCCTATTGTTACGCGCTGATAGATTATCACGTTTTTTCCTATAATAGCAGAATTACTAATGAAAACTCCTAATATATCATGAGGAAAAAGAGGAACAGACTTTAATGTTGTACCAACACCTATCCACCCTCCTTTATTTTGAGTGTAATAAATATATAGTTGACGTCTCATTTTCCCAAAAACACCTGAATTATTAATCCGTAATTTATCACGTAAGTTCCACATATCTCGATATATTACGGCCACCCAAAACGTTGCAGTATTCTGTATAAAGCAATGTTCTAATGCAAAAATTATTCGTAGGAGAATATTCATAGTCTACATATGACTATCTTTATAACTTTAAAGACAGTCTATTTGATTTTACAGTATTGAAAAATTATTATTCACTAACTCAGATTTCTTTCGTATAACCACGTCATCGTACATCAGCATAAGTACATCCTCGTCATACTGACCAATCTGAGATTGATTCTCTATTCCATTCATATTGTTCCAAATAAGAGGGAAGAAATCGACACCTGCTCCATAAGCATGTAGGTAGGCACCACCAAAACGTGGATTTACTTCTGATAAATAATACTGACCATCTTTAATGAAGAAATCCATATCAAGAGGACCGCAAAATTTGAATACTGAAGCAACCTTCTCAATAAAAGCGAACAACATAGGATCTTTGTAAGAGATCGTCTTACTTGCTCCACCAATACGAGTTTCAATCTTACGTTTCAAGAAAGCTGCGACAGCCTTATGACTAATAGCGTCCACATAAACATCCGCATCACAGTCTCCCCCAGTCATCAATTCCTGAATAATATAATCATGTTCGCCAGAGAACCAATCAGCCTCGGCTTGCTCCATAGTATTCACTTTATGAGCACCAACGCTACCACTTCCACAAATGGGTTTCATAAATATAGGGAAAGAGATCTTACCTTCATCTATTCCCTTTTTAAAATCATCAAAATCATGATAAGTCAACGGAGTAGGAATACCTTTCTCCGTGAGATATTTGAACATCTCATATTTGTCAAAACAACAACGAGCAGTAATCTCATCTGCAGGACAAAGCGGCAACACACCAGCCTCCAGGAATTTTTCACGATTCGCAGAGAGAATCTCAATCTCAGGATCTATGAGAGTGGTTATAGCCTTTACATTAGCTTTTTTACAGACATCAAGCACCGTATCAACATACTCGGGATCATTGATACGCGGAACAACATATTCGTTTGTCGCAAAGTACAGTGCAGGGGCTGTTGAATTATTATCAGTTGCATTGATGTCACATTTTGAACCGATCGATTCTTGTGCGTTACGAAGCAAACGACCACGCCTTCCCGCACTGCTAAACAAAATACTAGGTTTCATTGAGGTTATATATTTGATTTTTGCATGTATTCTTTTGCTGTCCATTTATCACGAACAAGTTTCAGACCATCAGAAGAAAGTGAATATACTCTTGGAAAATAGTTGATAAACATAGGCGTTAACGATAAGGTGTAGGCACCTACATTCTTATATTCAATCACATCACCAACCTCCATTTCCTGTTGGTTTTCTAACCTGAACAATTGGTCATACTCCAGACAAGTAGCACCCGCCACTATTTGTAATGGAACAACCTGCCCAGACTCATTCGCACGATTTATCTCTGTAATATATCCATTTTTATGAAAAAAGGGATCTATGTCATTACGTGTTCCATCTGTTGTCAATATCCGGCAATCTGGTAATCGTTTTATATCTATCACTTGTGAATAATACGTAAAAGACGAAGCTGTCAGCGCATTACCCGGTTCCACGATGATTGCAAGTTTCTCCAAACCTTGTTTCTGAAGAGATTCATAGATTGCTGCCACATAATCGTCAAAGGTAGGAGCATTATGAAAAATACCATAATATCCTCCTCCAACATCAAGATAATCTAGAGCCAGATGATACTTCTTTATTACACTGGCAGCATAAGCAACAGACCTTTTATAGAATCTAACACTTCTGCTATGGCTGGTTCGGTGAATATGTAGCCCTGCCAATTTCACTTGAGGAATACTTCTTATCGCTTCAAGAGCACTGGAAAATTCTTCTGTTTCATCATTAAATCCAAAACGACTAAAATCATTCTCACCTTCAGCATCTTCAAGCGACACATCTGAAATATTAACACTAAGACGAATACCTATTTTATAAAGGCCATCAGAAGGCAGCTCTTTCAACCACTCTAATTCGCGGTGAGTTTCAATATTAACTATTGCCCCTCTCTTTAAAGCATCAAGAAAACGTGTCTTAGACTTCATGGGGCCATTGAATATAATTTCGTTCATTTTATACCCACATTTTAAAGCCAAATCCAGTTCATCATCTGAAACGACCTCTGCAAAACAACCAAAATCCTTAGCTTTTACTATCGCATAGGGTAGCGAATTTGTCTTCACCGAATATCCAACAATGCAATGTTCAAAATGTCTTTTCAGTGAACGGTAAAACTCGTTAATTCCCCGCCCCAACTCTTTCTCATCCAGTAAAAAGCAAGGTGTTTGTAATGTATTTATCAATAACTTATCCATTTTATTTTTAAGTCCAATGACCAACAAAGTCAGTCCATTCTAATCTGTCTATATGAGAAATCACATATTCAATCACCTCTTCGGTGCGGTTACCATATATGGGAGAGTTATTGCACAACTGTTCTAGCAGTATACCAGGCCAACCCAAATTGACTTCAATAAAAACCGGTTTATTATTCTCATCCAAAGCAAAATCCCAAGCAGCATGTCCCATCATAGGAAGATATTTTTTATGACTCCACAAAGCAAGTTCTACAAGATTCCCCACTTCCGCAATTTTCACCTAAGAATATACTTCACCAAAAGCAGTTTTTTCAAATCTGTTCAATTTTGAATCAAAAGCTAATCCTGTAAATTGACCTTCAGCATCCAAGCCGCAACAAATACCACCAGCACCACCATTGTCAACTATAGCTCCTTCACGTCCATGGCGAAACATAATATTTACCACACTCACTTTGCCATGAAGAAACAAAGTATTAATTCGGAATGTATTTAAAGAGCTCTTATTAAATTGTGATGTTTTAGTGCTCTGATGAACTACACTTTGACAAATCCAAGATTTTCCCATCGCCCGAAACTTAGCTGCCAATTCCAGTTCATTTAATGAGTCTAAATCCAATAGTTGTACACCATCCCCACTACAACTATCGGCTGATGGTTTTATAATTACCTGCTTTACCCCCTCCTGCAAAATATTTGAACATTCTGAATATTTGTAATCAAAGGTCTTATTCTCTCCAAACACTACACCATTAATACAGTTCATCACTGTTTGAGGCTTGGGTAAATCTGCAAACAACAACGGATACATGTTTTTATTTTGCAAACAATACACAAAACGCATTGGATTCAGAACCCGAAGCATATATTTAACATACAAACCATCCGGAACAAAAGCCGGATTAAAACCTACATGGGTTTTATAGAATGACCAACTCTTATAATCATTTTTTGTACTGATACAATTCCAAAGATTATCTACTTCACTACATTCCAACTTTGTTAATGGCACACACTCTGTAATTTGCAATTTTGGAGCAAGTTCCAATTTTATAGCCTGTTTTGCCATCCGTGAAGAGAACAAGCTTAACAAAAACTTCTCAAATTCTTTTCTCATAACTATATCCATTCTTTAGTTTTTGCATACCAGCCACGAGTACCGAAAAACTCTATAAGCTCATAGTCTGGATTGTGATTTCCTTCTATCAATTCAATACCATTATCAGTTATTGCAATATCCCAACCTATAAAGCGACATTGAGGAAGCATCTTTGCAGCATTTGTAATGTCAACGATTACTTTATCCCAATTAGGTATTTGATAACCATAAACAATCTTATTCGTTCCAGGATGTATTTTGTGTTGTATGTGGTCTTTAGACAAACTAGGAGTAATCAGAACACCCAGCTCCAGATCAACCTCATAGCAACATCCTCCTGCACAATAGTTATCAACAACAGCATCACCTACCCCTGCACGAAATACCGGTTTAAAACAATGAACATTTCCATCTTTGTCAAGTATGGTATGCATTCTTATAGTGTTAACAGAACGACCACCCATATTCATATCTTTATGCTGTTTAATACATTGCTCAACCATTATATTTTTTCCGGAAAGTTCTTCATAAACAGCCTTTCTCTTGTCATTATCCTTTGGCAGCTGCAATCCATAAACTCCTTGCCCTTCACATAGATCCAAAGGTTTCACAATAACATAATTATGTCTATCTGCAAACTCGCAGAAAGTATTAAAGTCTGTTTCCGGTATATATATCCATTCACGTTTTACATATGGTGCAAAATGAACATTAAAATCTCTTTTATTCTCTAGCAGATGAACGTAATCAGGATGATTCAATTTTTTAAAGACTTTTATCAATCATGGATAAGTCATTGATTCTTTACGATCAATAGACGATTGCCTGTAAAACTCACCATACACATATTGACGAATTAAACAACCATGTCTTACTGCACACCAAAGATAATCAAACCAATAAGAGACTGGCTTCTCTCCCCTCACATTGGCTAGCTCAGATATCTCTCTACGGCATTTACCCACGTATTGCATTATAGCTTTTACATTCATATTCTATATTATTTATATTTAATTATGACCATTGAATTCTTCCATTGTAACAGCTGCTCTTTTATCAGACGTATTTATATCTTCACGACATAACACTTTTTTCACAGTAACGAAAACCACTTTCAAATCAGTCACCAACGATATATGGTCCACATACCATACGTCTAATGCAAACTTATCAGTCCATGAAAGAGAGTTCCGCCCTTGACACTGCGCCCAACCGGATATACCAGGACGGACATCATGACGGCGCATTTGCTCTTTACTATAAAGAGGAAGATATTTAACCAATAACGGACGAGGACCAATAAGTGCCATATCCCCTTTCAACACATTAATCAACTGCGGAAGTTCGTCAAGAGATGTATTACGGACAAACCGACCAAACTTGGTAATACGCTGTACATCCGGAAGAAGTTTGCCTGACGCATCCTTGCGTTCATTCATAGTCTTAAACTTTATAATCTTAAATATCCTTCCATGTAATCCTGGACGTTCCTGCAAGAAAAAAGCGCCAGCACCCTCATTGAAAACATAAAGAAGAATCGTGATTATTAACAAGACTGGGCTGATAAGTATAAGGGTGACCAATGCTATCCAAAAGTCTATTATGCGTTTAAAAAAATGTGCGTACATCCTATTTGTTTTTACAGTTTTTGGGATAATCTGTCTTTACACCCCACAATTGAGCCATCGGTTCCTCCTCCATTTCTTTCTTAAAGTCACGGAGTTGGTCAATATAGCTGAATTCAGGTTTATAATCAAGTTCACTGAACGTCTTGCTTACGTCAAAGGCATTCTCCAAAGGATCAGATTTCTCGGGGCAATAAATAATTTCTGAAGGCTTATCCTTTGGAGAAAATACCTCTATAATACCTTTTATCTGTTCTTCAAGCGATACCTGCCACCCATTACCCACATTATACATACCGCCTTCAAGTGGGGATGAAACACACTTCTCAACTACACGCACAAAATCTTTGATATAAACCATCTCTTTGGCTTTTTTACAGTTTCCCCATACTTCAATGGGAAGACTTTTGGAAGCCCGGTCCATAAGCATACGATATGGCATAAGATGAAACTGGAAATCACGATAGTGATAAGCGTTGGGGTGATATTGATAGATTGTGAAAAAACGTAATATGAAACGGCTAAACCCATACTCCGCATGGTAATGCTCTATGAGATCCACCGCTGCATTTTTAGCAATAGTATATATACTATGATCACCAGTAAGTGGAAAATGGCGAGGAGCATCAACAGGTATTACAGAACCATTATTGTGATACTTACACATATCCGAAGGAGTCTGCGGAAAAATAATTTTCTTACAACCACATGAACGCATATATTCCAATACATTAAGTGTTCCAATGGTGATACTACTAACTAGCTTTGATGGAGCAAAAAAATAACGCGAAGGAAGCTCGCCAGCAAAGTGAGCTACACAAAAAATGTTTTCCGTAGGTAATTGTTCAAACTCTTCTGTCTTTGTTATATCTACTGAATAATATTTGATTCCTCTTGAAGCAAAGAAACCATTATCATCTTTACGATGTCCCACAGCAATCACATCATATCCCACAGATTTTAAATGGATTGCTATATAAGCCCCTAAATTTCCAGTAGCACCCAAAACTATTACCGTTTTCATTTTCTCATTTTTATTTATTATGCTGACAACCATTTTTCATCAAATATTTATATTCTTTCAGCAAAGCTGACCATATAAAATTCTGTTCGTATCGAGATGCAACCAATTCACGTGCCTTGCTAGCCATACTATTTACTTTATCGGGAGTTTCTACGAAAAATTTCATCGCTCTAAAAATCGCCTCCTCATCCTGAACTGATATAATTACCCCATTCTCATCAGGAATAATAATTTCATTACTTCCATTTATATTAGTCACAATAGAAGGTAACCCCATTGCCCCCGCTTCCAAAACTACATTTGGGAATCCTTCTCTATATGACGGAAAAACTAATGCATCAGAAGCTGCCAAATATGGGCGCACATCATTCTGTAATCCCACATAGTGGATAGCCTTGTGGTTCTTTATTTGTTCTATTGTTGAAGTCAACAGTGGATCAAGTTTGTCCTCCATTCTTCCGACTAGCAACAAACGAATTTCATGATGTAACTCAAAAAGCTTAACAAAAGCACAAATCAATTCATTGATGCCCTTATCCTTTACCAATCTGCCAACAAAACAGAAAGTGAATATTCCATTTTCCCGAATCTTCTCAGCTTTCTCCATTACCTCAGAAGTACGATTATAATAATTCAGATCTACTCCACGAACATTACCATTAGCAATAATGTATAACGGTTTTGAAGTAATACGAAAACGTTGTAAATCTCGTTTCACCCCCTCACCCTCCGGATTAATATAAGTAGCACAAAAACATATAATGCGATCCATTAGAATTAAAATTCTCTGCATCATCCCAGTGGCCGTCGGAAATACTAAACCCGTAAATGTATGCATACGAACAGGAACACCAGTTAACCACGCAGCAATCATCGATAGTAATCCAGCCTTAGGAGTCATGGAATGAACGATGTACGGTCGTTCTTTAGCGAACAACATAATCAAACGAATCAAAGAAATAAAATCACGTAACAATGAAATATGCCGTTCCATCGAAACAGCCACTGTACGTACACCTTCCCGCTTACCTAATTCTTCCAGTTCTGCATCAGGAGAAGAAACCGCAACTACTTCAAAATGAAAAGATAACATTTCAAGCTGTCCTCTTAAAAAAGTATTCAGAGAAGTGGGAACAGTAGAAATACGAATAAGTTTTTTTCTTAACATATTATCTGTAAATACTCTTACCTTTGTTATCAACCAAAGTATTTTCACAATGATCTAGCAATATTTTTGCTAAATTATCCCATGATAAGGAATCTATATATGCCTTTGCTTCCTTAATATATGTCTGACATTCGTCATATCGTTCCACCGATTTTTTCATTTGTTTATAGAAAGAATCTACCGAAATATCTGAAACTAAAGCAAGTGTACCATCTTTCGTCTGCTCCATCAAGCCCTCATTATTCGTTGATATTATTAAAGATTTCTCATGCATCGCAATGGGTATTACCCCTGATTGAGTCGCAGAAGTATAAGGTATTACAGTAATAGTATTAGGCATCGAAAAAAAATTATGAACTTCATTGTCACAAACATATCTGTTTTCAACAATAGTATTTGGGCACGCCTCCAAAGCCCTTTTATATTCTGATATATCACCAGAGCCAATTACCCGCAAAGAAATATCATCCCTCTCTTTTGCCAACTTTCGGTAAGCTTCTATAAGTAATTCAAGCCCTTTATACTTAGTAATACGACCAAAAAACAAGAAATTATACTTTGCTAGAGAAAAAAAGGCTTAATATCATTACTATACGCATCATAATGTGAAAATGCACCGTGAGGAATTACAACAATATCTTTATCTGACTTGCCATAATGTTTTTTCGTATAATCGACAAATGTCTTTGATAATATAACATAAGAGTCTATTGTTTTTAAGCGTTCTATCTTTCCTGCCAACTTTATCAATAATGGTGTTCCTGGATGATAAATAGGATCATGTAGTGTATAAACAGAACATTTATGAGGAATGAGAAATCTTGTTATTGTAGTCCAAGGATGCCCCATAGGACAATAGAACACATCAATTTTCTCTTTTCCTATAGTTTTTTTTATTTCTCTTATATTCTTAAAAATGAAACGTAATGTCCCCGAAAAAAAGCCTTTATAATGATCGGAAGTTGGAACTAATATAAGTTTCTTTAATGGTAGCTTCTTCCACAAGTCAAGATTATCCACTTGAGCAGAAATTACTGCATAAACATCTTTATGATTTGCTAATAATCCTTTTGTCATCTCATAAGAGTATTCAGCCCCACCACCATGTCGTCCCAAATACGAAACAAAAAAAATCATACCTAAATAATTAACGAGTTTTATAGCAAATATAAATATTTAATAGAATGCCCAATGGTATTGCTAACAATGTTGTAAATGGACGAGGTGATGTTTTTAAAAAGTCCCATTCTTTACCAAAGATACAACTAGATACATAATGAATGGAATTACGAAAATGTGTTGTCCATTTTTCGTAATTCATGGACATATAAAGCCTACGCAGTTGAGCAAAACTGTGAGGCGAGTCTCTGAACTGTCTAAAAATTCCAGCAGACATTCCATCAGGTTGATAATCAATAAAACACAAATTTTTATTAATTACTTGAAACTTATATTGGGCATCAACCTGAATATAATAATATATTGGATTAAAATTTTTTTCTCCCTCAAAAACAGGCATTGGTTTTAAAGCCTTCAACAAGTCTGTTCTACAAACTTTTTTATCATCTCCTCGGTGAAAACCTCTAATTTCATAGATATGATAAATACCTTCATTTGCAAACATACCTCCATTAGGCGTCCCATCAAGATGATAGTCTAGTCCAATAATACCAGCAAGATTTTTTCCCCGACATTCATTTTTCCACGTTGTCACTATTATCTCAACGCCATTATTTGGCATAAAATCATCTGAATCAATGCAAACATTAAGTTCTGTTTCCATATTAGCTATCGCCATCGTATATCCAGTATGAAGTCCCCCATTCTCTTTTTTAATGTAGCGAATAGAAATCCGCCCCTCTACTATCCATCCTTTAACAAGTTCCTCTGTATTATCAATAGATCCATCATCAATTACAAGCCATTCAAAATCATTACATGTTTGATTACAAAGGCTCTTATAAGTACGCGCCAAAGTGTGTGCACGGTTATACGTTGGAGTAAATACTGTTAACGTCTTCATTTTCTTATCTTTTTCACAATTTCAATCGCTGTTAAAATAAATTTTGCTCCAAATATTTTTATGAGCCTATTCTTCAATAGATGTAATCGAAAATTAAAAGATTTATGGTTCATCCAAGAACAAGAATAATGGTGTATAGATACAGTATCCTTCGTCAAAGATATTAATCCTGTCGTAGAATCCATAGGGCAAAATACATCTGCTGTATATATATTTATCTCAGCAACTTTTTGGTTTATATGCCTCTCTTGAAGTCCATGTTTTCGAAGGATATTTGTCGTATAATCCACAACGGTGCCTTCATTCATATCAAAGTGCATTCTTGTTTCATAAAATTTAAGTATCTCTTTATAAAATTCAAGCCCCTTTCTTGCACCTAAAGCAAGTCCGGGATTTACCCCAAGCTTTACTCCGCTATTTGAAATTTTTGTGGCTAAATTTTGTTCAAATCCCATAAAGCTACCAGCAGCAATTATGTGATCCATATTTTTTATAATCTCTACATCAGTATCGAAATACAGTCCCCCTTCCTGGTAAAGCACATAAAAGCGTGCGTAATCACTCACAAAAGCATATTTTTTAGCTTCATATGCCTCTCTTACGTAAGGATAGCAATTCACATCGAAGTTGCTTTCGTTCCATTCCTTTATCTCATAGTCCGGCAGAAACTTTTTCCATGAAGCAATACACACTAAAGCATCTTTAGGAAGCGGATTTCCCCCGAACCAACAATAATGTATTATTTTAGGTATCATAATAATTCGTAAATTTTATCGACTTCACGTTCATTCCCATAGTCACGAATATGAAGATTTTTTATTAACTTGCTTTTTAAAGCCTTATCCCTAATGAACTTAGTCAACCCTTTAGCTGTTTCCACTTCATCAAGCGGCACAATCACTCCATCTACACCACTTGTTATTTGGCTCTTTGCAGTGGGGTAATCCGTAATCACCACAGGCTTATATAACATCTGAGCCTCACGCACAGTTACACTTTTTCCTTCGTAAATACTAGGCTGAACATATATATCACAAGCCTTTATATAAGGATATGGATTCATTTTTTACCAAGGAATATCATACGATGCCGCATGTTATATTTGTCCAAAGCTTCCTGAATTTCTTTATCGGGCCCATAACCTATGATATACCATTTGAAGTTCACCCCCAACCGTTCCATCTCAGCACAAATGTGGGGAATACCCTCTATTTTTTTTGTGGGGAAAAGCGACCTATAGTAAGAACCTTCACAACGTCCTGTTCGTCAGGCATTTCAGCAGTCACATCTTCCATGTCCGCTTGTTGACGAACAAAGAGAGGCGACAAAATATTCTCTATCAACACAATCTTATTTTTCAGTTCAGGAAATGTCCGCAAAAATGTTTTTGTACAATCGTCACTAATTGAAGCCACATAATCAAAAGCATTCCACACGGGCAGTTCCAAATCATGATTCACATGAATGGTAGAGTAGTCAGTATGTATCCAACATATTTTCTTTTGGGCTTTCACCTTGTTTAGTACAATATTGTGAGGCTGTAAGAAACTTATGGCAAGATCGTATACACCCAAATTATTCAATGATGGCAAAGCTTCCTCCACTGCATTCGCCACATATTGAAATATACTGGAATCATGATGATACTCTTCAGTTGTCAAGTATCTAAGGTATTGCCGATGCTTCCACTTTGCCCACATCCTGCATATGGCAATCTTCCAATGCCCTTCTTTAACAATTGTTACAATAGGACGCTCAATACAGGTATACTCTGACACTTCAGGCAAAAGATTAACGTAATCAGGTATCAACGACATAAACTCGCCTGTATGTTGATTTACAAACAAGTCTATATCTACCTTTTCAGGATCAAGTGCAGAAAGCAAACCCAATAACGCACGTTCTGCACCGCCAATTTCCAAATAGTGGATATTTATAAATAACCTCTTCTTTTTCATTTCAATCTTCTAAGCATAATATACTAAATCCATAAATAGTGTAAAGGCAAGATGGCATAGCACAATCTTTTGCCTATTCAAAACTAAGGGATGCAATTTGTCTTTAATTGCATAACAAGGATATATAAGTACAATAGGATACATAAACCAAGACAAATAAGCAATACGATTAGTAAACTCTGCATACATACACAACATCCAAATGCCATTTGTTGTAAGATATATGTTCAGCAGCATATCATAAAAATCATCCTTCATTTTGTATTTATATTTGACATAATAGCCCATCAACACAGGCATAAAAGAGTAAATTATAAAGTCTATACGAAAACCTACTTTCGCATACAACACTTCAGCAGTCGTATTATTAGTTAGATAACCGGCACCTGATTCGTCTGAAAGACCAGCAAATAATTGTTGAAAGAAAGAGATATGACCTGCTGCCATCAATAGACAGAAAAGCCAACCATAAAAAAACCATTCCTTCTTCTTAAAAAATAATGTAACCACATAAGCGGCAACAGGCAGCACCATAGAATGATGGAATCCCCACGATAAAAATAAAAACAACAAAGAAATAAATATCTTATCTCGATAAGCAAGAGCCACTAAAAACAATGCAGCGGCAGCCCCAGCCTTGATTCCATTGGTTGCATATGATAAAGTTGAAAATGCAGCCAAATAGACTAGATAAACGATAAAAGTATTTGAAGGAAACAATTTACGACAAGCTATCAATATAGCTATAAAATATATAGCTGCTATCAAAACAAAAAACGGGGTAGCATCTGGAAAAACGCTTCCCATAAATCCATATATATTATCAAAAATCTTATTTTCAGTATTCCAATCCCAACCATTCCATGATGAAAATCTCCACCAGTTTGCGTAGTTCATCATATCGCCAAAAATGGGACTATGTGGTCTAAAGCCTATGAACAATATAAGAAAGACACAAAACCAGACATTTTTTCCAATTCCCTCACAAAGGTTCAAATCATTTCTTTGCTTTACTACAAAAAGCGTAATAATAGTAATCAGAATTAAATATATATACTTATAAAATTCAGCAGGTATCATATTAACCCCCAATTACTTATTTTTTCCAAATAGAATAGCCAATAATATATTGTGAAAACGGTAAATATGCAATTAAATAACAAATTACATAAGATCCAACAAATGTCAGAACAGCAACAATCAAAGTTTGAAGGTAATAATTGCCTATAGCCTGTACCATCGACCAGTTCCACAATAATGTACGCATCACAAAAATGTGAATAAGATAAATACCAAAGCTAAGATTATTTGTTTGTTCCAACACAGAAATTACCACACGAGACAGACGTTTTTGCGCAAACAAGCACTTGATGCCAATAAACCAAGATGCTGTCATTATCGCTACCGGTGCAGACAAATACCAAAAAACTTTATAGAAATCAAGATCCCAACCCAGTATCTTGTTCAATAATGGCAAAGGAAACATCGCCATGCCAAGAAAACAAACCCACCAACTATTCCTTATCACGACAGTATTCAGATAATACCCCAACAGAAAATATCCCACATATCCTGTAAAATAGTAAAGCACACCTGTTTCGGACGTATTAACACCTAAAAATAAAGAAATATATGGATAAAGCAACGTTACAAACCACAGAAGAAGATAGAATTCCAACTCTCGTTTTGAGGCCTCCCTAACCCATGAAGACAAGATAGGCACCAACAAATAAAGCCCGGCAAGAGTATACATAAACCACAGTATACCATGTCCCTGCACACTAAATGGCAACGAAAAAAGAGAAATCATCCAATCCACGGAAGAAGAACTGTTAGCCAAATAAAATAAAGAAAAGCACACTGTAGGACCGATTATCTTTCCCAACCGTCTCCTTAAATACAATATGGCAGATGTTCCTTCCTTACACGGAAGGAGCAATGCACCACTTACCATAAAAAACAATGGAACGCACGGAGTGGTAAGATAACTGTTCAATACCAAAAAAGGGCCATGTTCCTCGGCACCGACACCGGATATAGGCGCATGCATCAAAATGACCATTATGCAAGCTACTACCCGAACTACATCAAGATATATTGTACGTTGCTTTACCATTAGTCAAATAAATTTTCTATTTGGCTCATTATCTTTACCAGCGAGAAATGATTGCCACGCTCTGCCGCTCTCCTTCTATATTCCCCCAACTGTTCATTATCTATCATCAATAACCTTAATCCCTCATAAAGACAAGAGCCATCTTCGCTGTTTTTTACCAACATTCCATATTTGCCGTCCTCCAATAATTCGTTGGGACCGGAGCAATAGGTACTGATCACAGGAACACCCAACACTAATGCTTCCGCTATCACAAGGCTATATCCTTCCGATCGTGACGAACACACAAACAAGTCCGATTTAGCGATATACGGATAAGGATTTTTCTTAAAACCGATAAGCTCTACATAATCATGCAGACTATTTTCTTTAATATAAGCAAACAATTGTCCGTAGAGTTCACCTTCACCCAAAATCCGAAGTTTGAATTTAAATCCATCCTCTTTCAACTGCTTGACTACACGCAACAAAATATCATACCCTTTCTGAGGGACAAAACGACCAACCGTCACAAGATTCAACACGCCTTTATCAAATTCAATAATACTTTCTTGTCCCTTTATCTTTATATCAGCCACATCAATAGGATTATAGATAGTAGAAACCTTACCTTCTTGCCCATAAACCTCTTTGAAAGAGCTCTCCACTGTTTTTGATACAGTGATAATATTATCAAACTCATTATACGAAGCTATTTCCTCCTCTACACTTTTATATATGCCCTGTTTTTGAGACCATGGATTATATTTTAAATCAATATGCACCCATGCTATTTTTTTAGCTTTCTTATTATTCGATTTTGCCAACATCTTTGTAACAAAGCCCTCGCAAAAAGCTACTTCCACGTCACACCCCTTAGGGATAAAAAGTCTGTATACTAAGCACATCGGCAGCCATCTATACACAAATTTATATTTCAGTACATACCCTAGTTTTCTCCATACAGACATACGGTTCGGATTTTGCATCACAGGTTTGTAGCGTACATAAGAATTCACCTCATCTACATACTTGCCTGTATCAACAATAGTACACACTGTAACATCAAACAATGCCTTATCTATATGTTTTATCAGCGTGGTAAGCACCTTCTCTGCACCACCCCCGCTTAGAGATTCTATGACTATTAATATTTTTTTCTTCATAAATTGCTTTTACTTGGTAGTATTTTCCACTTCACACCAAATAATTATCTCCCTTTAATATTCTTACCATATTCGTGCCAATTGCACATATCTTCGAACAGCAACAGCACATCCTATGGGAAATAGCAACATTGTCAGAAACTTATTATTTGATTCCAATAAATACTTCGTATGATGTCCCAATATAGTACAACTAATCATTTGAATCGTATTATAACACATATTCTGAAAAGATTTCTCATAAAGGAGGCGATGATTGAACATCATTGCATAACCCATTGGATTGTTTTTTAACAAACTCCATGCACCTTTTGTCAGTCCCTCTTCTTGATAACGAACAATGCAAGTTATAAAATTGAACCATCTAAGTTTATAACCCTCCAAAGCTATTTGGTTCCAAACTATTTCTTCCGGAACAAACTTTTCACCTTCCCATGGCATAAAAGGGTGTGTTCTAAGAATCTCTGTTTTATAAACTTCACAACAGTCACGATTGATACCCAATTCCTTCCTTTCCAAATTTGACGCATCAACATAATTTTGATGAAGTTGGTTTAAAGAAGTTATAGCAGACTCACCTTTCATTCCAGAGACACCAACAATATTTTTCATGTCGGAAACACCAGCAATAACCATATTCATTTTCTCAATAGCATCATCCACCAAATAGTCGTCAGAGTCCATTATCATAGTGTAAGGGGTTTTCACTTTTGCCACACCTAAATTAATAGCACGATTCTTCCCACCATTTTCTTTATAATAATACTCAATCTTAAAACCGTTATTTCCATGTAACCATTTCTTGCATAACTGCTTTGTGCCATCAGAAGATCCATCATCTATGATAATCCAAATAAAGTCCTTTGATGTTTGCCTACACAACGAATCATACAGGTCACCCAAAAGATTTGCTCTGTTATAAGTCGCTGTCAATACTGTGATTTGCATATTATATCGTTCCTATATACTTGTTTAATATTATAAAAAATCCAAAGAGGTTATGTCTGAGAAGAAAGTTCATCAGCTTTTCCCCCCTTGAAACATCCATCCGTGTATTGAATGCCGCCTTCACATATCTATCATTCATTACCCCTCGCAATTGCTTAAGACCAATTCTTTTTTTTATCCCTCCATTTACAATTGCTTTACAATATTTAAGTACTACATAATAGTAAGAATAATACATCAATTCATCAGCTAACTTCTCGCTATGAAAAAAAGATATAATGTTATCGTGGGCTTTGGTATAAATTTCCAGCAGATCATCAGGCAATGAATCCACACCACTTTGGCAACTTTGAACTCTAATCCAATGGTAACTTACACTCGCTATAGTACAGATACTATTCGCGACAGACAGATACTCTAACATGAAATAAAAATCTTCATTTACAGGAATAGATTTATATTGAAGATTATATTTCCTAATGATAGAAGATTTTAATAGTTTGTTACAATTAATATTTATCATACCACTTAAAAACAAAGGCTTCAAACTTTCTCTATTTGCAGAAAGTCGCTCTATTTTAATTTTTGTTGGTATATGTTCTGCCGTTCTAATCAAATTTCCGTCATGAGTATATTCATCAACCCTATAGCCGCAAATGACCATATCATAGTCTCGTCTTGAATATAAATTACTCAAATGATTATGCTCGACTACGTCATCCCCATCTATAAAACACACATATTCACCTCGCATTTTACTAAGAGCAAGATTTCGAGTATCGGACACCCCACCGTGCCTTTTATTGATTACTATAATACGTGAATCTGTCCGCGCCAACTTTTGAATCACAGCCAAACTTTCATCGTTACTTCCATCATTGACAAGCAACAGTTCCCAATCAGTAAAATCCTGTAGCTGTACACTCTTTACACAAGCTTCTATTGATTTGGCTGCATTATAAACTGGAACGATTATACTTATCATTTCTTTTTGATTACAATTTTAAACACACAATACTCTTATGTAATAATGTAGCCAAAGTTATTGCTAAAATAAAAGAGAAAACGAGCCTAAATATTACATTATTAGGCGCAATCATATCTGCCAATAAGAGACAAGAGCCATGTAATAAATATAATTCAAGACTTATAACGCCTATATATTTAAATATCATATGAAAAAAGTAGTTCTTTGTCTTATCAACTAATACTGCAACAAAAACCAAACACGGAATCGCCACACTCAAATACACAAGATATTTGTATGGATTATGAATATATAGAGTTACAGATACATAGGCAAGCATTACGAACACAGTAAGCAAAAACAAATGTACTCTATTAATATTTCCATTACCATCAACAGATTTCTTCGCACTTAAAATATAAATTAAGGATACAAAATATATAGGGTATCTATAAAGTGAAACATTTTGCACATGAAGATTATTGAACCCGTAAAGGAATATAGTACACGTTATAATCACTATAAACATCCATAAGACCATAGAATCCGCTTTCTTATATACATATGGAGTTAGCAAATAACAAGTCAATATATGCAAAATAAACCAATAGGTTATATTTCCATCAAAAAACGACAATAATGAAAGATCCAACAAATATCCCTGCCAATTTATTGTTTTATATATCAAGACATCAAATATAACAAATTTTAACGTCACAATTATCATAAATGTAGGAATGATTCTTTTTAATCTACGTTTATAAAAATCAATTGTAACATTATTTTTATCCAAGGAATAAGTGCAACCTAGTGCTGAAAGAATGAGAAAGAACTCCACTCCAAAATCAAAAGACAAAAATGGTTTGAAAGAAGGAATACCAGGAACGCTTAATCCTCCCACTGTATGAAAAAGCATGATCATCAACATGGAAACGCCCATGAGTTCCGTCCTATATTTTGATAACAATTTAATTACCATAAATCAAAATTTATTATCATTTTAATAGTTCAAATAATTTGTTACAATAATTATGTATAAGTTAAAAATCAAATAGCTGTTTATAAATATTTGCACTTTTGTATATTGTATATAACAGGCACTAAAAACAATAAATGCCAACGATAAAATTTTGCTATCAAAGTTCTATTATTAACTTTATCCATATTACAGTATAGCCAATTAAATTGTGGAGTCTTGCTATATTCTCTAAACAGCTTTTGTATATTGCTAAAAGACAAATCCTGAAATTGAGTAATTTGCATAAACCTATCATTAAAAATATGGAACAATTTTGTTGCCAAAAATTGCAACAAAGTTTCCTCATCTCCTTTAGCAGTCAGAAAAGTATATAATTTACTCCAATAATCTAAGTCTACCATTAATTGTTTCTCATAGTCCTTCGATTGACTAAGACTTGTTGCAATTCCTCTACGATAATGATAACCTATATATGAACATGAACAGACTGTGTTGATATTCGGTAAAAAACGTATATTAAAGTCCCGATCTTCACCATAAGTAAGATTGTTATTAAAACTCAACTTATATTTGACAATTATTTCCCTTTTATATAACTTACAACAAGGAGAAGTAATCGTTGGCATCGTTATTACAGAGTAACAGTCTTGAAAATTTGTACCAATATCATATTCTCTGTCTGTCAGTTTCTCTGTTTTACTATCAGAGTAATCTCCTCCAAAATAACTAATACCGCTCAATACAAAATCAGTGTTATTCCTTGTTACTTTTATAAGGTTCTCCAAGAAATCTACAGACACAAAATCATCACTATCAATAAAAGTGATGTATGTACCTTTGGCCTTATTTATACCATAATTACGAGCATTAGACACTCCTCCGTTCTTTATATGATACACATTAAAACGAACATCTTTCTCTGCATATTCATCACAAATGAAGCTACTACCGTCTTTAGCTCCATCATCAACTATTATCACTTCAAAATGCTTGAATGATTGATTTAACAAGGATTCAAGACATTTACGTAAATACTTTTCTGCATTGTAAACAGGAATAATAACTGAAATCGTAATCATAATATTCTTTTAAAAAACATCTTTACCAATATTGTAATAGGTAAGATTTTGTTTTTTTTAATATATAGCACCTCCTTTACATAATCCTTTATAGACAGATGAGGTAAATAAATATTATATTGATCAAACAATATATTTCGGTATTCCCTAAGCAACATCTCTTTCATAAAACAATCTTCTTCATTTTGTGTGATTATTGATGGCAAATAATAGGAAAGCCATTCAGCATATTGCTTCATAGCCTCCATTTTAGGCTTTATGTTTGTATTTCCTGTAGATATATTTTGTCCTGACATACGCATATGAAACATGGCTTTAGAACTATAAGCTACACCATTACGCGATAAAAGGGACAAGGTTGCATCATCAGTATACCACGCAACAGGAAAATCAACAAAACCATCTATCTCCTCAAGAGCCTTTCTGCGAAAGATAAATTCTTGTAAAGCTTGCTTACGCCGCCAAAACAAACGCTGATAAACAAAATCAACACAAGTTTCATATTCTGCAGCAGGCTGAGATAATTGCAATATTTTACCTTCATTATCGAAATATTTTATCCTACAATGAAATAAATCTACCTTTGGATATTTTATTATCAAATCAAACATTGTTTGAAGATAATTAGGATCATATAAATCATCATCCGAAGCAAATAAAATAAATTCACCTATCCCTCTTCTCAGGCAATTATTCCAATTAAGAATCAAATTTTTACCACCAATATTCTCTACATTCTCATAATATTTTATACGGTCATCCTTAAAATTTGTAACTATACTTCTAATAGATGAACCTGGATTATCATTTACTATAATAAGTTCATAATCCCTATAAGTTTGGTTAAGTAAACATTGGATAGTAGCAGCCAAATAGTCAGACTTAAAAGCAGGAAGAATTATTGAAATCATAGACTTTTAAGGATAGTTCCAACAATAGTAAATAACGTATTTAACTTTTTATTAACAATAGTACTTTTTATGGTACTGATTTGGGCACGAACAGAGCTTCTATTATCTATCATATTATTAACCATACTCATCAACTGTTTACTATCCATATTACTGTTCATATCAGCAATATGTTCATACCCCAAAGTTTCCTTAAATAAACCTGAAAATTTACGACTATAAGCAAGTAACAAGGTGGGAACACCTGATGAGAATGCTCCTATGCAAGCGTGCATTCGTGCCCCCATAAACATGTCTAATGATGCCATATAGCTTTTAGCCTCAATAGGGGATGTAAAAAATGGTGCAAGAATAAGACGGGGATGATTTATTTTTCTCCACACTTCATACGATAAATAGTATTCATTACTCCTACTATTATCAGAATCTACTACATGCGGTATAATGTGCACATTGTATCCTTGATCAAGCAAGTTATTAATTGTGTCAATCATAAGACCACTATAATCTTTTGAAATACTGAACTTGCTGTCTTCAGGAACATCCCACAATGTTTGTGAAATGTTTATACCAACATTCACACCATCACCACAATGTAAAGGCATTGGCTCAAAAGGTAGGAAAAATGCTACATCAAGCAAGTCTTCTACTTTTTTATCGGACAATAATCCCATTACATAAGTTGTACTTTCTTTATCACGCGACAAAACATATTCAGCTGCTTCAAGACTTTCCACTGCCATACACTTCACCTTCTCTTCATAGAAAGGCCCATAAGTTTGAGGAAGAAAAGCATACCTTTTTTTGAATAAACGGGCCAACTTATTAATCTCATTTTGTGAACAGAAGTTTAGCACGCCATAAATATCAGAAAAGCTATCACCTGCTGTAATATTAAAGATATAATCACATTTCAAAAGTTCACGCAAATTATACAATTTCCACTTTGAAGTAAGAGTGCTATAGCAATCACCTATTTTTACAAGATGGGTAGGGAAAATATTCTGAAAACGAACTTTCCCTTCAGGAGTATCAATGGAATCAAAAGAATGTTTGAATTCATGGTTATAAAGACAAATCTCTATATCAATTCCCTCTTCTTTCGCAACCTTATTTAATATACGAATTGTAGATATGGCAAGAGCTGCAACTCCTTTGTTTGCATTATATGGATTAGCCCCTGCTATAAGAATACGCTTTTTCATTATTTAGTAATCTTCTTTAAATAACTTTTTCTTTTATATAACAAAATGTTAATGGAATAAGCACACCTATGAGAAAATATAAAGCCCACCAACTAGAATAAAGTTGGTCTGCGCAATTAGCTGGAGGAATAACAGGAAAATAAGCTAACTGCTCAATAGGCCTATTTTCTACCCAAATAATCAATAGGCTAACTAATTTAAACGACAAGAAATGCCATGTAAGTAAAGGTAATGTATGATTCCCTATATAAATCATAACAGATCTAAACTTTCCTACAAATTTGGCAGATACACTAAAAACCATTAGGAAACCAATGATAGAAATTAAGACATATGGTATTTTGAGATAACATCTACATTAGCCATTGTTCTAGGTATAAAAATTGAGGCTATGAGAACAATAAAAAAACATATAGAAGTAAACAACCAACTCCGTTGTATATCATAGTTCTTAATTTCTCTCCCTACCACAATCATTGCAGCTGCAAGAAACTCCATGTATCCAACATTCATATAGGGTATCACAATATTCAAATACAAGCACAATAAGCTAATTATAAGTACTATAACAAATCCAAGCATATTTATATTAATATATCTGAAAACCATATAAGCAATAAAGGAAGCAAAAAACATAGTATGCAGAAACCAATAACCTCCTAACAGCATTTCCTTCGTATTGATGAGTAATATAATTTCTATAAAATAAGTAAAATATTCCTTCCAAGTATATAAATGTGTTACATGTCCAATAAAGCCATAATAAGAATTATAAATTCCAATATTATAAAATACATTATGTAGCAATAAAAATAGCACTCCCCATTTAATAAATGGAATATACAGTCCTTTTATTCTTTTAATTGCATACCTAGAAAAACATGTTACGTACTTGTCATTAAAACAGTACCCACTACATATAAAGAACAAAGGCATATGAAACATAGAAATATAAGCCCTTAATTCCATAGGTAGACCTGAATGGGACATTACCATTAATATTATGGCTACAGCCTTCGCTATACTGATAGTAGAATTTCGTTTCATACCAATAACACTATTTCCTACGTTTCAAGACCAATTGAAGTAAATATTGACGGTCTTCCTTTGACATAATACAAAAACTCAAAGAGATGAATACAATCATAAATAGTATTCCCTTACCCAATATTTCCCCAGCCAAAGAAAAACCGAAATGCACATAGAACGAAATAAATAAAGCGGTAGACAAACCTACGATAGCATAAGGAGCAAAAGATCTTGAAAATACTCGCAGAGAATCTATCTCCATCACTTTAGGCCAATAATAAAGATAATAAAATCCTATTTGAGAAGTCATATACACAGCTAAAGCCACAATAGCTCCACCTACCCCATAAATAGGAATCAAAAGCCAAGTTAACACTAATCCCATAATACTGCTAAAGATAGATATATATGTAATTGCCCTAATATCGCTACCCGCAAGGATCAAACTTGAAATACATTGATTATGGTTACCTAATATAAAGAAAAGCCAAATATTAAGCCAAACAACAAGATGCAAATAATTTTTTCCTACATACAACTCTATCAATTCTGGAGCTACAGACATTAATCCAAAACAACAAAATGATATGATAAGGGTCATAAACAGCGTTCCTGAATAAGCTAGTTTATAGTATGCAGTCTTATCTTTATTAGCTATAATACGTGATGAAGACGGTAAAAGAGCAGACATTACAGGACTTGCAAACATCATAGCGGTTCCAGCTATACCATTCAAAACTCGAAAATCCGCCACATCCTCAGGTGAACCTTGCATTCCAAGAAAAACCGGACGAAGGTTATAAAATGAAAACTGAAAGAATCCGAAAGAAAAAACATTTAAACCATATGGCAATATTTCCCTAAATGTATTTTTATCAAAACTTGGCCAGAATTTCAAGCATTTAACTTCTCTATTTATTTTCTTTATCAATGCAGGTATGGTTATTATAAGAGAAGCATAAGTTAGAAGAAAATACAGAACAATATCCATTTTACAGTAAACTGTAACGAACAAAACAACAAGCATCCAAATACGAGGAATTATACTTAACTTAGTTCCCCATGCTACATTCTCTGTTGCATTTATCATTTGGTAGAAACTAGATGTGTACCAATTGACAACCGCCATTGCAGCAAGAATATAAAAAAGCTGCTTCATGATAACATCCTGTTCAGGAGTCACATTAAAGATTTCATCAGAAAAAAAAGCAGCACCTATTAAAATCAAAGCATTAATAATTCCTATTACACCATAAAAGGCCGTGGTACTTTGGAACAATTTATTCAACTTAACATATTCTTTTTTAGCTAAAGCTACAGAAAAAAAGCGTACATTAGTAGATGACATTCCTAGATCCATCAACTGTACATATACATTCACCGAGGTGGCAAGTCCTATCAGTCCATACTCCCCCTTACCAAAATAATCTAATAAAATAGGAACAGATATAAAACCGTAGACTGCACTCAGTACATTCATTATAGCTCCCCAAAATACACCAGATACAACTTTTCCAGAACGAGACATATTTTCTTAATTTATTGTGTTAGTGTACATATTTATCAAGGCTGTCCTGACAGTTGATAGAAACAACATTATTAAACATTCCAATACCACTTCATCGTCTTCCCCAAAACCTAGCTCTACATTAAACACTAACTTGTAAATTATTTCCTATTATTTCCAATCTAACTCCTCAAATTTTGAATTCTTCGACTTGAATTCCGGGACTATCTGTTTCATCAATTTTACCGTTTCCCAAATCTGTACTGAACGGGATAATCTCTCAAATTCATCATAAATAGTTAATATATCCTCATACTCATACCGACGTACCTTAGCTATCTTAATCTTCTTATGATGGGTAGGAATAGTATTTTCTTCATCACTCAAGACCTCTTCATACAGTTTTTCACCCGGTCGTAGTCCTGTAAATTGTATTTCAATATCTTCATTCGGTTTATATCCCGCCAATTCAATCATACGAACAGCCAAATCTACTATTTTCACAGGTTTTCCCATTTCGAAAACAAAGATCTCATATCCTTCCCCCATAGTAGCGGCCTCCATTACCAGACGACACGCCTCCGGAATGGTCATAAAATAGCGTATAATATCGGGATGAGTCACCGTAACGGGACCGCCATTTTCTATTTGTTCTTTAAAACGGGGAATAACTGAACCATTACTACCTAATACATTTCCAAAACGGGTAGTTACAAATTTTGTACATCCTTTCACTTTACCCTCTTTAATGGCATAGCTCAAGCTCTGTACATAGATTTCTGCCAAACGTTTGGAGCACCCCATCACATTTGTAGGATTTACAGCTTTATCGGTGGAAACCATGATCATCTTCTCCGCTCCATATTTAACTGCCATATCCGCAACCTGACGGGTACCGGTCACATTGACCAACACAGCTTCACATGGATTTTCCTCCATCAACGGAACATGCTTATAAGCAGCTGCATGAAAAATAATTTGAGGATGATAGGTATCAAACACCATACGTAAACGCTCTATGACACGTACATCGCCTATCACAGGAACAAAATCAAGATGTGGAAATCGGCGTTCACATTCCAAACGAATATTATGCAATGGCGTCTCGGCCGAATCAAACATAATCAATCTACGAATTCCGAGTTGTGCCAATTGACGACAAAGCTCGCTACCAATACTACCGGCTGCTCCCGTAACCATTACTACTTTATCGCTGAATTCATTGGCAACTTCACTCATATTGATATTAATTTCCGGACGTCCTAACAAGTCTTCAATCTTGACCGGACGTACCCATTGATGAAAGTTACCGTTTTCATCCGCTTCGCTGATAGAAGGAGCTATCAAAGTTTTGATATGATTATCCTTGCAATATTGAAGCAAACGAGTTTCCTCTAAACGGGTAGACTCATTATGAGCAAATAAAATACCTTGAATACGGCGTTTACGAATAAGCTGCTGGAAATCTTGTTCATTGGTGAAATAATAAATAGGGAATCCCGCCAAACGACGATGCTTGTAAATAGTTCCATAACAATAGAATCCGATAACCTTATAATGAGAACTATGTAGTAAACGGGTCTTCAGTGCTACACTCTTATCGTCTGTACCATAAATGAGAATACGCATATTCTCCTTATTCATCAATTCAATTAGCGTCTCGTAGACTATCACCATCAACATACGGAAAGTAGACAAAGCAATCAAAGTCAACATTCCATCAAACAAGACAAACATCAATCTCTGATTGGCAGACAATCCGAACGGTTCAATCCACAAGAAAATGGCAATCGCTATACATACCGATTTGAATGATGAGCAACAGATCAACGGCCATAAGCAACGCAACTGGGAATAACGAATGGTATTACGATAAGTATGGAAAAGATAGGAAGCTATCGTAGTCGCAATAGCGGCTAAAATCCCAACCCGAATCATAGCCCCACCATCTAAAGACACTTCAGCGTTATAATGTATCCACCAATAAGTAAAACAAGTGGACAATACTGAAATAAACAAATCAATTCCCCATATTATCCAGTAACTAAAGTAAGTTCTACTTATATACTGGATAAAAGCATTCAATTTTTCTTTCATCCCCCAATAATAAAAAGTTCCCCTTATTTCTTATTTTTTTTGTTCGTCTCCGAGTAGTAGCCATCCCCATAGCCATATCCGTAACCGTAGCTATAACCATAGCCGTAACCATACTTTTTCTTTTCAATATGGCTGTCGTTTAATACAATGCACAGATGTTTGAACTTACCTTCCTGATGCAAACGTTCCAACTCCGGAAGATAACGACGATCGAGTTTTCCATCACGAACCACATATAAAGTCAATTCAGCCACACGGTTTACAATCGTAGCGTCCGCTACCACCTGCGCAGGGACATTATCCAAAATTATATAATCATATTTTTTCTTCAACTCATCTACCAATTTCTCCAAACGATCGCTCATCAGAAGTTCGGAAGGATTAGGAGGTACAGGGCCAACCAACAACATATCTACAGCAGGATGAATCAGCCCCTTGTCCAGTATATTGTCTATATCATCATGCAAGCCGGAAAGATAAGTACTCAATCCTTCTTTATGTTTGACACCCACTAATTTACCTTGAGTCCGTTTGCGTAAATCAGTATCTACCAATACTACTTTCTTTCCGGCTATAGCCAACGCCACTGCCAAGTTTCGAGACACAAAAGACTTTCCTTCACCGGGCATGGTAGACGTAAACATAATGACACGGGCGTCCTTTGCCACAAAATTGATGTTTGAACGCAATAAACGAAAGGCTTCAGAGATAAGATCGTTCTTATGTTCATCTACTACTATGGAATCATCTGCCACTTCTTCCTTACGGGAAGGAATCTCACCCAACACCGGAATGGTGGTATAATCTTCTATGTCCTTACGTCCCCGAACGGAAGTATTCCATAGCATCAACAACACTTGTATCCCCAAAGGAATAGCTAATCCCACTGCTAAAGCAGCCAGCAAAAAAGTTGTAGAATGAGGGGCAATAGGCGCATTAGAACCAAATGGAGACTCTACAACCCGAATATTAGCCTCCGTTACAGCTAACTGAAGCGCATTCTCTTCACGCTTATTCAGCAGGAAAGTATACAATGCCTCTTTAATGGATTGCTGGCGGATAATACTCAGCGCCATCTTTTCCTGCTTGGGCACCGCTTGAATCTCAGTATTAATCTGATGTTCCACAGCACGTGTCCTGTCCAATCGTAGACGAAGATTTTTGATATAATTATCCATTGAACCGGAGATTACGGTACGCATCTCCGCCAAATTCTTATCAGCCGTCTGGACAACCGGATTTTTTTCTCCGGATTCAGCCAACAGATGGTTACGCTGAAGCATAAGTTCATTGTAAGCGGTAATCTGGCTTTGCACACTTGCATCCCCTACTCCGGAAACATTAGGAATCAGTTGATTGTTGCGGGTTACATCCATCAAATAACTCTTAATGGATTGTGCAATAGACAATTCTGTTTCCATCTGCAAGGTTTCACCTTTTACACGACTGCTTTCAGCCAGATATTGAGAGCCGTTGCCTTCTGTACCTATAATACGATTGCGCTGTTTAAAGTCTGTCAATTCTTCTTCTACATCTCCCAGTTCCTTGCCGATCACCGCAATGCGTTCGTCTATGAATTTAGCCGTATTTACAGCTATACGATTTTTATCTTCAATAATCGTTTCGTTATACACATTTATCAAAGCACTCAATATCGCATCGGCACGTGAAACATTATTGCCAACACAGGTGATTTGTACCATCGTAGTACCTTTACCTGCCAAAGAAGTAGAAATACCTCCTTTATAAATAGCCGTAGCCGCTTCCGGACTCATACGTTTTACTAAGACAGGCTTACCTATGTATGTAGAGAGGTTCTCAGGTTTCAGATTGACAATCATTCGTCCCGCTTCTGTCTGCAACGTGTCTCCATAGGCATGATTACCATTTATTGAGAGCTTCTTTCCTCCTACGACAAGATTGGAAATCGTGTAGTTTTTTACATCCAGCGGAGTGACATTCATTGAAACAAAAGAGTGATAAGGATCAAAGAAAGTCACTTCAACCGGAGATTCTGCAAACAAGGAAGTATTACGAAAAAAGCCGTCTTCTTCATACGATACATCCAAATGCAGGCGATTGACTACCTCACGTACCAATTGATGTGAGCGAAGGATATACATTTCATTTTCAACCCCGCTCCCTGTTACTCCTCCCTGAAGTTCCAGCATGGCGGATATATCCGAATTAGCTGTTTTTCCACCGGTTTTCACTAACATGACAGCCTGACGCTGATAAACAGGGACCAGTGTACGGGTATACAAGTAAGCAGCACTCACACAGACAATTACAGAAATGGCAAACCAATACCAATTAGCTATGATCAATTCTACAACATCCCGTAAAGTGATATTAAAACCACTCTCTCCAACCGTTTTTTCCTTGTTTTCTTGAGTATATTCCATTTTTATTTTGCAAGAATAAAGATTAATGACAGTACGGAAGCCAACACACCTATAATACTACTACCGGCAGATAAGTAAGTCAGTGCAGAACTTCCCTTCACATTAATTGATTTATTGGGCTCTACGTAAACCACGTCATTTTGTTGCATATAATAAACCGGAGAATTAAAAATGTCTTCACTAGAAGTCAAATCTACCGTATAACTCTTGCGTTCTCCGTTTTCTTCCCGAATCACCTGTATATTATTCCGTTTCGCTGTTGGCGGCAAATCACCGCCTAGCCCTATCGCATCCAAGATAGTCACCCTGTCGCTAGGAAGTTCTTTTACACCGGGACTGTTGACTTCTCCCAAAAGCAAAATTTTCGCTCCCTTAAAACGGACTTCTACCGTCGGATCTTTGATATACTCACCTTCTATCAACTTATTCTTGATTACCCCTGCCAATTCCAAACGTGTAAGACCGGCTACATGTATTTTTCCCAAAACGGGTACTTCAATATCGCCATTCTTATCCACCAGAAGTCCTTGCAGTTCTTGCGAAGCTCCGCTAGTGGTGGATGAGCCCAACACCTGACTATTGGCAAAAGGTGTCAACAACTCCGGTGCCTTGCTATTAATAGTAATATAAAGCTGGTCATCCGGCTTGATATGCAATTCATAATCATCAAGTACTTTCTGTGAACTCGGGTCTAACGAATTTGCACCCTGCAGATAAAGCATTTTTTTAGATGAGACACAGGAGGTCAGCCCTCCTGCAAGACACAAGAGTAGCAAAGAGTTTGCTAGAAATTTTTTCATGAAAATATTTTTTTTGATTATTCTGATACCGGCTCTACACATCCCACCGGTATATCCACACATGCACACCCCAACATAGTTAACCGGACAGCAACTTTAGACTTGCCGTCCACATTCACCAACTCTCCTTCCAAACCTGCCAAAGGTCCTTTTATCACCCGTACCTTTTCTCCCGGTGCCAACGGCGATGTGCTCATACTGATCGTTTCATCCGAATAATCGAGCATAAATTTGAATCGCAACATTTGTTGGTCAGGAATAACAGCCGGAGTACTTTCCCCACGCAGTACCATATAACGGCTGATAGCGGACAGCGTCAACACCTCTTTTTGTTCTTGAGGGTCGACATGGACAAAAATCATCATCGGAAGTAAAACGCGATCTACCACTTTACGACGATCACTCCATTTATGAACCTCTTGTTGAATAGGAAGGAAATTTTCAATCCCCATTTTCGTTAGCCGCTCACTCGTTTTTTTCTCGTGATATATGCGTACAACCGCCACTAGCCAGCGTTTTGAGCGCGCTACGCTTCTGCCAATCACAGTTGTTGGCAGAAGATTCTGATCGTCATTTTTGCTAATGATCATGTATATTTACCCTTCATTTCTCCGTTATTTTTTGGACAACGGAATGAATTTGGGTACAAAGATAGATAAAATAATAAATAACAAACAAGAAAAAACTTTCTTTTTACTCACAAATCAAAATATGTGAGTAAAACAGTTTCGAACATAAAAGGATTATTTTTCTACGCAGCGAACGAAGCAAGCATCCTTACCGCCACTTGTACCCCAACTACCCATAGGATAAAAATCGAATGTAAAATAATTAAAATCCCATCCTACACTGTTTTCCGTTGTACCATTTACCTTATTCTCTCCGGTCTTATCATACCAGTATATCGCACCAGGACGCATATATATGTCATAAAACAATGGGCAGTCATTGACACCATTAGGATAAGTATCACTTACATCAGTCGGCTTGAAATATGTATTTCTACTTGATGCATATCGCAAAATTCCCTTATATTGATTTTCCGCTAATTCCTCTCTAGAATCTTTCCTATGACCATAACCGGAAGCACCTATCGGGAAAAATAGATTTTTTCCTGTTTGTTCGTTATAAACAAAACATCCTCTCATTCCACGTATCTTTGAGGTTGTGTAATCATAACCGTACACGTCATTTAGATCATCAGCAGTTTCTTCTGCCCCATCTCCATATAACACTCCATATCCCTGTTTTATATCATCACTATCAAACAATGCCTGATAATCCGAGGCACTGGCAACCTTCCAGCCGGTTTTGGGCTCCGTAAAATCTTCATTCCGGGTTATATCACTCCACTTCTTCTTTTCACCACTTCCGGCTATTGTAAAGAAGCCATCTTCAGGGTATGACTTTTTAAAATCCTCAGGTACGATATTAACCCAATATTCCTTGGGATTCTTATTATTCAACGCATCAATAGGGTAGGTCCAATTACCACGCCCGAACAGAGAGCCTTCATCCAGCGGAGATTCCGCTTCTTCCGTCTTTGTCCTCATATTCTTGGCATGCCATCTCGTTCCACCGGCTATCAAGTCATCCGGACTATCCCCCTGCCGTACAAATATAAGGTGATAGCAAGTATAGTTGTGGTATTCTACCCTTATGATGGCATAACGAGAAGTATTGGCATCACACGTCCCGTCAAAATTGACATTAAAATCAATCTCAGAACCGGTTTTTCCATATACGGTATCTTTTATGCATTCCGACATTCCACTCCCTTTGTCAAGGTTGATAACCCGCACTGAACTTCCATCGCTGTTGCAATGCCTTACAACATACGCCTTCCACGGGCCTTCTGACACAAATGTCTCAAATTCGGTTGCATTCTCTTTTGGCAAGCGTTTCAACACCACATGAAACGGTTCACTCTTTCCGCTGCTACGATATATGCCTTTAGGATTGACAATACGGCGCACTTGATAAATGGTTACCATATTTTCAAATGTTTTTTCCAAACCTTTCAGTTTGGTAGTAATTTTGACTTCTGCCTTCCGATGATATGCGACATAAGGATTGTTACCGGTATAAGCCGTTTCTTTTATCAATTGTTTGGCACGCGTATACATAGGTATAAAGATATTGTATGTATTCGCTTCGGTAGGATGTTGTTCCACACGGTATGTATCTGTCGAATCGGAACCGGTTGTAGTATGTTCTCCCACACTCATGTCTGTATATGTACGTTCTCCTCTTTTAGGAGCTTTTTCATAATGCTCTTTATTAGAATCCACGTTTACCGAAGTGGTCGTTTTGCGAATAACCAGATCTACAGTCTTATGCAATGAGAGGAAACCATTCCACTGATTAGCATTCCCTTTGTCCATTTGGGAGTAATATATCAAGCCACTGGCATTATACGGAGCCCAACGGTTATCCGTAATTTCCGCCTTGATGTATTCAATTTCACGTCCACCTGTATTTACTTTGATAGGGTACATCATTGAATGATTATACAAATATGATATGAAATAGGGTTCCGGAGTTATAACACCTGGTTCCGGTTCCTCATATTCGATATGCCAGTCTACATCATTGGCAAAATTTTTGAATCTGAGCGTCAGTTTGTAATGACAGTTGCGCTTGGCGTTATAGTCTTTGTAAATATCCTGACCAAGCATGAACCGGTATTTGATAGAACCATTGCCAATTCTTTCTGAATTAATGGATACATAATATGCATCTACTTCTACATATGTACCATACGGCATGCCATCCTTAAATTTATAACCGGGATCTCCCGGCATTCCGGGAGCGTCAAGCCCGTCTTTTCCATCAGCGTCCTGCCGCTTGTCCTTACCTTCCCCCTGCATATTCTCATAAAAGTATACAGCAACGGAGTCTTCATGATGGGAACCATAATAAGGTTTTCCCCGTGTGATACGCGGGCCGTTATATTCATGGTCGTAAGCTGTAGGCAAGCTGCCTTTATAGTATTTTAGTTCCTCACCGTCCAACAAAGTTTTATCCAGTCCGTATCCCTCGGCACCTACATTATTATCCTTCCCCAAATAACATTGCATCGGAATATCCTTTATCTGTACCGACCTGAGATACACAAAAACACCTTCTTTCAGACGGCTGCCGTCATAAGCAATTGTAAGCTTCGAAGCAGCCCGGCGCAACCATGAATGCAGGTAGATGCTCGGTCTGTTGATGGTAAGAGGTTCGTTTTCAGGTTGGTCTTTCTTGGTCGATGTGAAATATCCAAGCATCTGGCTGTTTTTGCCAACTTCACCGGAAACATTATGCCAGGTTAACGGAATACGCTTAAGTCCGTCTATGGTCTTGATATAATCGGAATATTTCTTGGCTAGAAGATCGGGAACATTGGCAACAGCATAAATATAGTATCTGCCAAAAGGTATTTCTTTTAATTTGAAAGTGGCACGTGGAGTCTGTGTCTCTGCAGATATTTTATTGTCTGCGTCTGCGTCCACACGTTTCTCATCGGTGATTTCAAAATCTAGAATCTGACGACTTTGATTCTCCACAAGGTTTCCGCTTTCATCATACAACAAGACATAAAGTGTCTCTATTTCTTTAATCGCATCTCCCCCCGCCCTTGTGCTCTGCGTAAGCCCCGAAGCCATAGGACGGAAATCTACGGTGGCAGACACCGTGCTCTGCCCCTCTCCAGGTGATTCCGTTCTTTCAAACCAGTCGTCCACACAACTTGCCATGCTGAGGACAAGTATGAACAGAAATGTATATAATATATCACGTCTCATCATCTTACCGTATTATCGTTCTTTCTTAGTATGTTACTGTCGTTTCATTTATAATCCGAAATCCGGGTTAAGAACAACCTCGCTATAAGGTATTACATCCACTTTCACTCCCTCCTCCCAGAAAGTGACGTCGACCAGTATATGAGTATTGCGGAAAAGGGCTTTCAGATTCGGAAAAAGCCGGGTAAACAATACTTCTTTCTCTTCTGAGGCCCCGGTTTCTCCTTCAAGATTTTTTTCTGTCAGATGAAGGGTCATCGTATAGGCTTGCTCTCCATATTCTTGCGTTCCATCTTTGAGGTTCTTACTTTCCGGGAGATAAAACACGGGGAACATTTTTTCACCGGGAGTGGGAGCTTCATTCACATGATATGTAAGACCGGGAACAAGAGTCGGGGAACGAACAATGACTGCCTCGTGAGTCTGCCCGGAAGGAATATCGTAATCCTGTATCCATCCTCTCCTATCCGCCAGCGTCACATCCTCCGGATGCTTTTGTGACTCATCCGCCACTTTTTTCATCCAATCAACCCAAAAGAACTGCTCGTCCTCAAAAAACATCTCCTTTTCCTTTTTATGAGGGATCAGATAGGTTTTCCCCACTATTCCGGAAATAGTAATTGCATCCACACTGACAGCATTTTCACGTTCGTTCGTAAAATGGAATGCGAATTTGGTAGCAGCACGAACCAAATAGAACTGCCGTTCTACCAGGCTCTCCGCATTGACCGGAACATCATATACCGAACTCATAGAAATGGGGTTCCTATAATCAGGAGTGAAATACAATTCGTCCACAATGCTCCTGAATGTATTATCACCGACTGTCAATGTTTCCAATTTTCCATGAAGTTCGGAAGATACACTCTCTTCGTTAGCTATCAGGTATATTTTCTTCGTTTCATTCCGTGTCACCTCTAATATTCTGAAACACTCGGTTTGAGGGAAGTTACCGAAATCAACATAGACGTTATGTTCCACACTGCCGTCCGCATGGAGGACAACAATGCGTAACGTGTACATATATTCGACAGAGTTATCCGCAGAGATATCAACCGCACGGGTTTTATCAAGAAGAGCGGTATGCAGGATGAGTGTAGCGGTGGAAGTATCCGGCTGTACTTCGTCCATACAGCCATTCTCTCCGCTGCTACACGCTGCCAACAGTAATGCCCAACCGGCAAATGCTGCCATCCATACTGTATATCGCGATATTTTTTTCACTCTATATCCACATTAGAACGTACCACTTTCCATGAAAGGATTTGTATCACTGTACTTACCCATTTATTGTCTTCGTCAAGAAAAAATGTCATATTATATTCATCTGCCCGGTCGAGAAATTCCTGTTCGGACATATTCCTGTTACATTCGCCTCTTACCAACAGAGCGTAGTCAATAACGGGAATGGAAACGACTAGTTTTCCTTCCGTAGTATGAATCGTCAACATCGGACGTGAGTACAGGTTCCAGTCTCTTTTCACCAACCTGCTTACCGTAAGTTCTGCTACGGCAGCCTTGACTGTTGTCACAGCACGGTTCCCGACTTCGGGCATTACATCCACACCGGATTTTGTTAGTACATCAACACCAGCTTCACCCGAATAGGTGGACCAAGCACGATAGGTAATCGGCTCATCATTGATCAATGAGTTATCATGCGCCATCCAGCCGTTCCGGTCTTCAATGCTAAAGACAAAGTCGTCAGCGTTTATATCTTCTCCGGAAAGATGCTGAAGCACCACACGAAATACGTTCGTATCCTTCGTCAGGGGCATGACATATGTATACTCGCCCCCATCATCATTCACAGGCAGACTGACATCGAGAGTGCCATGAAACAATGGATGTAAGTCTTTTCTAGAACAAGTGATACGTTTTTGAGTACCTGTTGCTTCGTCTGTCTCCAAATCATATTGCCGTTTCAACTTACAATGTAAATCTTCCAGATGGCATCTATGCGATACGTCGGGCAAAGTGAAGGATTCTTCGTTATCAAGTCCGCACCATGCGACAAGATGGTAATCACCAGGATCAAGGTCAAGAGACATGGTATAATCACCTGATGCAAGGATACTGCTTTGTTCGGCAGACTGCCATACCAGCTCTCCTTCAGGATTGAACGCGTAGAGTCTGACAGACTTCACTTCATGAGCAAAAGCATCGGCAAACTTCAGATTCATATCATAACGGAATTTCAGACGGTAGCGCACGGAGCAATCGCCTTCTTCGTTATAAATCATACTATCACACGATACGAACAGGAAAGCATGCACTACGACTGTCAATGCTGCTATTCCCCAACATTTGATATAAGACAGTGTGTTCATTATCTATCATTTCTTATTAATGACCAATATATATAGTCTGCGGGTGGAACCGCAGTGGAAATTTCTAATTAAGTGGAAACCCAGAATCTTCTTCAGGATTTCAAAAACGGCATCTCTCTTTACGCCGATAGCCCAAGCGCTTTCTTTACATTAAAAGGATGGCGGAACTCTCTTCCGACGGGAAGCGGTCCCGCCATCAGGATTACTTAGTGGTTGTTTTTATGATTCTGTTTGCTATAAATAATCACCATTCCAAATCAACATTCTGTTTTACAACTCTCCATGAAAGAATATTGATTCGTGCAGCAAGATAAGTATCATCATTCTTCGGATGTTGCGGAACAATCTTTTCATCAGGATTCAAAACCGGAGTTCCAAGACCAGCAACAGAAGTGATGGCAATATCATAAATATGGTTACGTACTACCCCAAACTTACCCTTAGTTTCTTCCGCACTTTCTTCATGCTTAATGTCAGTATAATAATATGTTTTACCGGATGACCATATTCTTGCACCAATCGAATTCTTATTGGCAAGTATCTTATTTACGTCATCATGGGTAGTATACGCCTCTCCATTCGCTTTATAGAATGTCACATCTTTTGCCGTCTCTTCATTCAACTGCAAATAGCTCAAATATCTCTTACTGTCTTCTGAAGAATTATCAGCGACACCTGCATCTATACCGGAAACAAGTTTCACCATATCCTTACTAATTGATACCAGTTTCTCATTCTCGCCATCTTCTTCTTTTGTATAAATCTGAGTATTTACAATACCCAACATTGCTGTCAATGCACCGGCTTCGGTATACTGTGTTCCACCCCATTCAGCCAAACTAACAAAAGTAGCCTTATTGTTCTCATCGACTGTCACCAATCGGGCTGCAATAATCGCCTGAGTACGATTGCTTAGAGCATCAGCCGAGACGTAAGTGGACTTTGTTCCATCAATATTATCTGCCGCATTTTCAAGACAGTATGCATTATGACCATCATATGAAGTAGAATTTCCATTTTCAACTCCTATAGTGCCCACCTTCTTAGCTATTTCATTATAGCTTAAATAACCAAGTGTAATATTTGCCGGGTTCTGTGCCCAATAAGAACGATAAAGAGCAGACATATTCCAAGTCCAACCTAAATTCCAGTCAGAATCTACTTTTTTGAAAAGATATGTTTTATCAGCAGTACCCGTCACATCCCATCCAGTAAAAATAGCATATACAACTTTTGCGTCTTCTCCTTCACCAACAGTTATATTGGTGTCACTGTCTTTTGCTGTTTTCAACGGAACGGCTACATATTCTTTAGCTACGCCATCTTCTTCTAATGTTACTGTTTTGGAAGAGACTCCTTCTTTCCATGCAGTATACAATCTTGCTTTAGCCCATACGCGTTCTACATAGATATTTACCGGATCCTCAGTGGCAGCCTCTGGTCTAGTTTTCAACTTATCTGCAGTTACCTCAACCTCACAACAGAAACTCTTGGAACCAAAAACAGAACTTGTCATCAAGAAACCATCATCTGCAGAACCAGACGATGCAATCTCATCACGAAGTTGACTCAAAGACTTGTTAGCATCACCTAAGAAACAATTGGTACCTACTCCACCGTTAAGTACTGCAACCATAGATTTAAGACCATCTACATTGTCATCCTTATCCGTTTCAATAACGAGCACTGCATCCACTTTTTCCTCAATATTAGGCATCTCGCTTTCAGTACTTCCCAAATCTTTGCCTTCAAGTGAATAATCATAATAATTTTTTCCTTCACGTCTTACCGGACAAGCAGAACCATCTGCTTTGAAGAAATAAAAACGTATCGACTTCACTTCATTTTCATTCGCCAACCCTTCTTCAAACAAATCTCCATCCTGATTTCCGGGATTTGTTTCTGCACGTGTCCTGATAGCTGCCGGATTAGCAATCCGAACAGACAGAAAACGACTCTGACCGTCAAATTCCGGACCGTTGGTTTCGGGCATAATTTCATCGCTGGAACAAGCGCTAAACACCATTACTCCAAGCAAGCCCCAAAATAAATTTGATAACTTCATAAAATTAAATGTTAATGGATTAATAAATTATTTTTAGCTTTCTCTATTTTATCTATCTCAATAAGGATTATATCAGCCTGTTCTACTCCCATCGCTTTCGCATCATTGAGGAGCCTTCGCGCATTATCATAATCTTCAATAAGAAAGGCATGTGCTCCACGTGCATAAACCGCCTGTGATGAATCTCCCGCTTTGAAAAGATAGCGTTTTGCACTTTCAAAATCTTTGCGCTGCATTGCGGAATTCGCTGCATTCAGATTGGCAGTCTCATCATCAGGATACATTCTCACTGCCGTTTCAAACACGTCGTTGAACTCAACGCTTCCCGGTTCGTACGTCCGTGCCACAAGATAGAATTCATTGAGACTAAGTTTCTGGGGTTGCACCCTCATGACGCGCTTTATCTCTTCGACATCACTAAAGCTACGGATGACGTAGTCTATACGATAGTCTGTATGACGTAAGGCCGGATAACAATTCTGCAACAAGAAGCGGTATTCCTCCGGATAAGTCCGCTTTATCTTCGCTTCTTTAGTATCCGGTTCCAGATTGCTGTCAATCATGTCCAGTATCTCTGTACGGTGTGCCAGATTAGTTTTTTCGACATAACGGCGCAAACCAGCCCAATCTTCCGGCTCATAGTCCGTAATTATCACACTATCCTTGAAATGATATAACTGATTGATATAATGCTTCAAAGCTGCCGTACGACCTATTGCCAGATCTCGATTATGGGAATACGGACTCTCGGGCGACGCATATCCTTTGAGCCATACGGAAGTGATAGTGATGTCCTTATCATTCCGCACAGAATCCATAGAGGCTTGGATTTTACCCAGTTCATGCGTATTCCGACGATATTCAGGATAAATGACCGTCTTGTTGACCGGGAAGTCAATGAAGGCCGAACCGGAGAGCGAGCGACTCTTGACAGCCTCTGCCTGAGGGTAGACATAAAGCAACTGCGGAGACAACGGAAGTACTTCCATATAGCCGCCCAACGGCTCCACACATTCTGCCAATAGCGTGTTGCAACAGCCATAATCACTGCGATACAATTCCAATGCTGCTCCGTTCATCCATCCATAATATGGAATAATGGCATGGTATGCCACATCGGAGGGTTTTGAACGCGCTTTAAATGACATTTCTTTTGCACCGGACAGCATACTTTCTCCATTACGCACATAATAATAATAACGTTGACGCCCATAAACTCCTATTGACGGAAGTTCGAGCGTATCTGTAGCGCACACAAAGCGGGGAGTAAGCAATACAGCCCTGTTTATATCTACTTCCAAAGGGGACAAGCCCATATTCATGTCAACCACTATATATTCACCGTTCCGTTCAATCCTAAGACTATCAGTTGTCACTCCGACTGTTTGCTGGGCATTCAACATACAACCTATTCCCAGCAATGCTGCTATAATAAAAATAAATTGTTTCATAACTAAACGCTTTTAGAATAAATAGACTAGATTTACCGCTACCTTAGTGGGACCGAAATAGTTATGCGGTTTATTTTCACTAACTTTCTTTCCACATCCGGCACACCTGAAACGATCATAACGGGTATAGGAATAACCGACACCTATTTCCGTCTCGATGTTCCAATGCCGCCCCAATATCCAGGCATACCCATAGGCAACACCCGCGCCTACAAACCAGCCTTGATACCGGGTGCTTTTAAGCGTCGAGAAATCAGTGCCCAGTAAACTAAAATCTGTATCAATGCCACCTATATTATATTGTCCGCCGTGCAGATGGGCTCCGATAAAATGCCCCGCAAAACGGTCGCAAAACCAATAACGAGCTTCAGGTTGCACTGCCCAATGCTTCCACCGGCGATCATGAGACAAAGTCCATGCATTGACCTCTCCGGAAATGTCGAGCGTCCAACGAGGAGCCAGCCCTACCTCCAAACTGGTATTTATATTTAGAAAAACATCGGATAAAATATTGGTCTTTACTGCCACATCTTGTGCACAAACCGGATGAGCCACAATATTCATGACTATTATCAGAAAAAAAATCCCTAGTTTCATCATTTATGTGTATTCTTATGCTAAAATATTGTTGTTATTTCCTATGAAATATCATCCAAACAGGCAAAGCTACAAACAGACATACATTTTGCCGATAATCCAAGAATATAACTGTTTAAGTTTTCCTTGTAAATATGTTCATACCCCAATCATATCCTTTTTATAGCCTTATCTAATACTTCTCTTATCAAGAAAAGTACCACTAATACTGAATATCTGATATTTACATATTTGCATTACATGGATATGTCATTTCGATTAACATTTGACAAAAAATGCTAATATTATTTGTTGTAAAATAAAAAAGTTTATTTAATATAATAAGATATACCCTGTTTTTTGTAATTTTGCACTGTTTAATACTTTTCTTGATAAGAAAAGTACCAGATTAACAACGTGTTTTCATACTTTTTTAAATCATTATAAGGAGTTGATGATAAGACTATTAGCCTTATCAATAGCGGAAGTATCCAATGAAGCAAGATAAATTTTCGTAGTATTCTCAGAATCGTGTCCCATAGCTTCGCAAATCACTGAAATAGAGATATTTTTACTTTTGGCTATACTTGCCCAAGCGTGGCGCGCAACATATGTTGTCAGCGTTACATTCAAGTTCAGCAGTTTTCCAATCATTTTCAATTTCCTGTTGATTAAATGTGCCGCATTTTGATATTGCCGCCTCTCATCTTTTGCAATATCTTTTATTATCGGTAGCAGGTAAGGTGTATCTACCGTATCATACTTATTGATAATCTCCTGCATAGGTTTTTCCCATTTGATAAAAAGCTGCTGATTCGTTTTGTGACGCCGATAAGACAAAATACCGTTCCGGATATCTTTCTTTTTGAGAAACGCTATATCTACGAATGACATCCCACGGGTATAAAACGAAAACATAAAGATATCCCGGGCATAATCCATCGATGGAGAAAATTTCAATTCCAGATCCCTTATTTGACGGATTACTTTTATGGGCACAGCGCGCTTCATAGTCTTGTCAATTCCGGTATAAACATATTTGAACGGATTACGTTGCACTGTCAACTCTTTATCTACGGCACGATTATATATTGCCCGCAAATTTCTCATGTAATAGGAAGAGCTGTTGGGACATACTCCGGCAGATTTCAAATAGGTTTCATACTCGACCATAAGAACAGAATCGATACTTTCAATAAGGATATCTCCACGTCTTCCCATGAAACGCTCAAAACTATTCAAGGCCACCGTATAAGTTTCAGCAGTACGCTCTTTACCAACCTGCTCCAGCTGCATAACAAGTTCCCGTCCAAACGAAAGGAAACCACCGGCTAAAGAATCCTGAAAAGACTTCACCACATCTTCTGAGGTAAAGGTAGCCGTAGTTCGCTTGAGCCTCAAAACAATTTCCCTGAGTCGGGACTGATCTTCTAAAATACATTTTCTCATTGTGACCAAATAATGTGCACGTATTGCGTCATCAGCAGGAATGATGATTAACGACAACCGTTTGTCCCATTCTGAGGGAAAAAGCTTGTAACCGGTGTTTATGCACCTCACAACCCTGTCATGAATCACTTGATAAAACAAAGTCCCCTCTTTATCCAAAATAGAGGAAGGACGAAATTTGAGTTTTACTGTTGCCATATAAGCTATATTTTGAATTAAACAATTAGTGATATAACAAATATGGAAATAAAAAAAAGAGACTGAATAACTTTTTATTGTTAAACAGCCTCTTAATATTGTTTTTTTTCAGAGTTTACCCGGAATTATCTACCACTTGTAGTTAATACCGAAACTGAGCAATTCCTTTAACTGGAAATAGCTGTCACCCTCAGTGGGTTTGGAACTATCATCAAAACGGGTGTGAACATAAAGTTTGGTAGAGAGATAACGGTTCAGAACAAAATTGAATGTGTTTTCCCATTCTACACGAGCCCAATGGTAGTTGGTCAGATAGTTGAGACGGGATTCCAATGACACGGCAGAAATGATATTCCAGTTAAACGTTGACTGCAACTGCGAACCGAAGTCATTCTTGGAGCATTTGCCTTTATCCAGACCGAATTTCGTTTCATCCACTTCCGAGTTGTCAATATAACGCAGGTTATAAGTCAATGGCGCCATAAAGACAGAAAGGTTGAATTTCTTTTTATTCAGCTTATAGTCCATACCGATACTGACCGCCAAATCGGCCGGAGACATGAAAGCTGAAACCAGATCTTCGCTGTTGGCCTTGTATCCATTGAAAAACTGGGTTTTGAACTCAGAGGAGATCGTATAATACCAATTCTTCAAGGCTCTCAGTCCCAGTTTGTTATAGATGCGAAGTTGGTCAGTTGTGAAGAGATACTTATGGTATTCGTCCGATGGAGTGGAAGTCATACCCGCTTTCGCTTCAAGCTGGTTTTCAAACAGCACTTTCTCATTGTCATTATAGTTTGCGAAGATCAGAAAAGTAGCTAATCCGGAGAAGTTGCTCTCCCCCCCCTTATACCAGTTGTCCGAAAGGTGGTTCTGGCTGATCTGTAATGAACCGTTACCTCCTACAACCCACCAGTTGGGGCGGCTGATCTTGATATCGGCCTTTCCTACATTATCATTCATATCTTCACGTTGAAACAGATGAATCACATTGGCTTTGGGGGAGATCTTCGGTTTCACATCATGCCGGAAAACATCCCGACTCATGATACGGTCTTCCGTAGTAACAACCAAATTCGGATGTTGCAGATAAAGATCCATCAAAGCGTTATTGACTAATGTATTGGCACGTCGGGTTTTGGTAAACGCCAATGTGTCGTATGGTAAAAGTTCCGATGTCAGTTTTGGGGTAGTGTCCGGCTGCACAGGTTTCCATTCCAGTCTTGAATACTGTTCCATCGGGGCATAGTAATACGCCAAAGGAGTAAACAGACGGAAATAGTCGGGATCCGACGGAATATAACGTGGCGGTACAGACGGATCATTCAGATAATCCAATTGGGCTATATACTTATTATATAAATAAGAAACGGTATCCAATTGGGGTGTCGGACCGGACATATTGAGTTTTAACATTAAATATTTCTGGAGTTCTGCCGAAAGTGTATCCGCTTTTACGACTTTGGCCTTAGCCACTACCGTTGAAGATTTGGGAAGTGAAGAATTGCCGACATTTTCCTGTGCAAAAAGCGATAACGAAAATAACAACAGGATAAAAACTGAATATAAAGTAGTAACTCTCATCATATTTGTTTATGGTTTAGGCTGCAAAGCTACATTATTTTGTTCAGAAATCATAGGATTCTTTCAAAATTGCATTTTTTAATAAAATTGTAGAGACGAAAGGCTGCAATCTTCCTCTTTTTTTTATAATTTTGCGCTTTTTAAGTTCGTAAGATTACTACTAAGTAAACAATTATTAAAACAGTTATAGCTGTGGGAGAAACAAAGTATATTTTCGTCACCGGTGGTGTTGCCTCTTCATTAGGAAAAGGTATCATTTCATCTTCCATCGGTAAGTTGCTGCAAGCAAGAGGTTATAATGTAACCATTCAAAAGTTTGACCCGTACATCAACATCGACCCGGGAACACTGAATCCATACGAGCACGGAGAATGCTATGTAACGGTAGACGGACACGAAGCCGACCTCGACCTGGGACATTATGAAAGATTTCTGGGCATACAAACGACTAAGGCGAACAACATTACTACAGGACGCATCTACAAAAGCGTTATCGACAAAGAGCGTCGTGGAGACTATCTGGGTAAAACGATTCAGGTGATTCCGCATATCACGGATGAGATCAAACGGAATGTGAAACTGCTCGGTAACAAATACAAATTCGATTTTGTCATCACCGAGATCGGTGGTACGGTAGGCGATATCGAGTCACTCCCCTACCTCGAAAGTATCCGTCAGTTGAAGTGGGAACTCGGTAAGAATGCTCTTTGCGTGCACCTGACTTATGTCCCGTATCTTGCTGCCGCCGGAGAATTGAAAACTAAACCGACTCAACACTCGGTGAAGGAACTTCAAAGTGTGGGTATCCAGCCGGATGTACTAGTACTGCGTGCCGAACACCCGTTAAGCGACGGATTGCGCAAGAAAGTGGCACAATTCTGTAATGTGGATGATAAAGCCGTAGTGCAGTCTATCGACGCAGAAACAATCTACGAGGTTCCTATCCTGATGCAGGCACAAGGCTTGGATAGCACCATTCTCGAAAAAATGGGACTGCCGGTAGGAGAAACTCCGGGGCTCGGTCCATGGCGTAAATTCTTGGAACGCCGCCACGCAGCTGAGACCAAAGAGCCTATCAACATCGCATTGGTCGGAAAATATGACTTGCAGGATGCTTACAAATCTATTCGTGAAGCATTGTCGCAGGCCGGTACTTACAACGACCGCAAAGTGGAAGTACATTTCGTAAACAGCGAAAAGCTGACGGACGAGAATGTGGGTGAAGCCTTGAAAGGTATGGCGGGTGTCATGATCGGACCGGGATTCGGCCAACGGGGTATTGACGGTAAGTTTGTAGCTATCAAATATACACGTACACATGATATTCCGACTTTCGGAATCTGTCTTGGTATGCAATGTATCGCCATCGAATTTGCCCGCAACGTATTGGGATATACAGACGCCAACTCACGCGAAATGGATGAGAAGACTCCGCACAATGTGATTGATATCATGGAAGAGCAGAAAGCGATCACCAATATGGGCGGAACCATGCGTTTGGGTGCTTACGAGTGTGTATTGCAGAAAGGCTCTAAAGCATATCAGGCATACGGAGAGGAACATATTCAGGAACGTCACCGTCACCGTTACGAGTTCAATAATGACTACAAGGAACAGTACGAAGCTGCCGGTATGAAATGTGTAGGTATCAATCCCGAATCGGATCTGGTGGAAATCGTAGAAATTCCGACATTGAAATGGTTCGTAGGTACGCAGTTCCATCCGGAATATGGAAGCACGGTACTGAACCCGCACCCGTTGTTCGTGGCGTTTGTGAAAGCGGCTATCGAAAACGAAAAGTAATTAGTAATTTGTAATTAAAATAAGAATGGATAAAAATACCATCACAGGTCTCGTTTTAATAGGTATATTGTTAGTAGGATTCAGCTTTCTGAGCCGTCCCAGTGAGGAGCAGATAGCTGCGCAAAAAAGATACTACGATTCTATCGCTCTTGTACAACAGCAGGAAGAGGCGCTGAAAGCAAAAACGGAGGCAGCATTGGCTAACAGCAAGAAAGAGGCGGCATCTGCTGCCGATTCATCCTCCCTGTTTTTCAATGCATTGCAGGGAACAGACTCTAAAGTCAGTATCCAAAACAATGTAGCGGAAATCACTTTCACAACCAAAGGCGGACGTGTCTATTCGGCCATGCTGAAGGATTACATGGCACAGGACAAGAAGACACCGGTTGTACTGTTTGACGGTGACGATGCATCGATGAATTTCAACTTCTATAATAAGGAAGGAGCTATCCAGACAAAGGATTATTTCTTTGAAGTGGCAAACAAGACGGATAGCAGTGTGGTCATGCGTCTGGCGGCAGATAGCGCAAGTTATATAGACTTTATCTACACGTTGAAACCGGACAGCTATCTGATGAACTTTGAAATCAAGGCGACAGGTATGACAGACAAATTGGCAAACACCAATTATGTGGATATCGACTGGTCACAGCGTGCCCGCCAACTGGAAAAAGGATTCACTTACGAAAACCGCTTGGCAGAGCTTACTTATAAGATCAAAGGAGATGATGTGGATAATCTGTCGGCAGCCAAAGACGACAGCAAGACATTGGAAAACCGCATTGACTGGGTAGCTTTCAAGAACCAGTTCTTTTCTTCGGTATTCATTGCCGAGCAGGACTTCGACAAGGTTTCCGTGAAATCAAGAATGGAGCAACAGGGAAGCGGATATATCAAAGATTATTCTGCTGAAATGAATACTTTCTTCGATCCATCGGGTAAAGAGCCGACAGAGATGTATTTCTATTTTGGTCCGAACCACTTCAAAACGTTGAAAGCATTGGATAAGGGACGTGACGAAAAATGGGAATTGAACAGACTGGTATACTTGGGTTGGCCGTTAATTCGCTGGATCAATCAGTTTATCACGATTAACGTATTCGACTGGCTGTCGGGCTGGGGCTTGAGCATGGGTATCGTGCTGTTGATTCTGACCATCATGGTGAAGGTTGTGGTTTATCCGGCTACGTGGAAGACCTATATGTCATCTGCCAAGATGCGTGTACTGAAACCGAAAATCGACGAAATCAACAAGAAATATCCGAAGCAGGAGGATGCGATGAAGAAGCAACAGGAGGTGATGGGGCTTTACAGCCAGTACGGGGTAAGCCCGATGGGCGGCTGTCTGCCGATGTTGTTGCAGTTCCCTATCCTGATGGCTTTGTTTATGTTCGTGCCGAGTGCTATCGAACTACGCCAACAGAGCTTCTTATGGGCTGACGACCTTTCTACATACGATGCATTCATTACATTTCCGTTCCATATCCCGTTCTTAGGCAACCACCTCAGTTTGTTCTGCTTGCTGATGACGGTGACTAATATTCTGAATACGAAGTACACAATGTCTATGCAGGATAATGGAGCGCAACCGCAGATGGCGGCTATGAAATGGATGATGTATCTGATGCCGATTATGTTCCTGTTTGTCTTGAACGATTATCCGTCAGGTTTGAACTACTACTACTTCGTGTCGACCTTGATTAGCGTAGGTACCATGATTCTGCTTCGCAAAACGACTGACGAAACAAAATTGCTGGCTATCCTGGAAGCGAAAAAGAAAGACCCGAAACAAATGAAAAAGACCGGATTTGCTGCCCGCCTGGAGGCAATGCAAAAACAACAAGAGTTATTGCAGCAGCAAAGACAGAATAAGAAATAAGGAAGAAAATCCTATTATATTCTGAAAGAGCCGGACATCCTACTTGGGTTGCCCGGCTTTCTTTCTCTAAAAATGAAATAAGATGAAAACAAAATATACTTATAAACAAATTTGGACAATAGCCTACCCTATCCTCATCAGTCTGATCATGGAGCAAATGATCGGTATGACGGACACTGCTTTTCTGGGACGTGTCGGGGAAATTGAACTGGGCGCGTCCGCCATTGCCGGCGTATATTATCTGGCTATTTTCATGATGGCATTCGGATTCAGTATCGGTGCGCAAATATTAATTGCCCGCCGTAACGGAGAAGGAAACTACAAGGAAATAGGACCGATCTTCTATCAGGGAATCTATTTCCTGCTGGCTGTTGCCGTCATTCTATTCACGCTGTCCATCGTATTTTCACCACATATTCTAAGGAATATCATTTCGTCACCACATATTTATGATGCAGCCGAAAGTTATATCCATTGGCGTGTATATGGTTTCTTTTTCTCGTTTGTCATGGTGATGTTCCGTGCATTCTTTGTTGGTACGACACAAACAAAGACACTGACTCTGAACTCCATTGTCATGGTGCTTTCGAATGTGGTATTCAACTATATCCTGATTTTCGGTAAGTTCGGTTTCCCGCAACTGGGAATTGCCGGTGCCGCTATCGGTTCTTCATTGGCGGAAATGGTATCGGTGATTTTCTTTATCATTTATACCTGGAAGCGGATTGACTGCAAAAAATATGCATTGAATATATTACCCAAATTCCAAAGAAAGACATTGAAGCGGATTCTCAATGTTTCGGTGTGGACGATGATTCAGAATTTTGTTTCTTTGTCTACCTGGTTCATGTTCTTCCTGTTCGTAGAACATCTGGGAGAACGCTCACTGGCTATCGCCAATATTATCCGCAACGTATCGGGAATACCGTTTATGATTGCAATGGCTTTTGCCGCCACCTGCGGTTCGCTGGTCAGCAACCTCATCGGGGCGGGCGAACAAGATTGTGTTCGAGGAACCATCAGACAACATATCCGTATCGGATACGTATTCGTATTGCCGATTTTGGTTTTCTTCTGTCTGTTTCCCGACCTGATTCTAAGTATTTACACGGATATGCCGGATCTAAGGGCTGCCTCTGTACCTTCATTATGGGTGTTGTGCTCCGCTTATCTGGTGTTAGTACCCGCCAATGTCTATTCCCAATCGGTATCCGGTACAGGAAATACGCGGACTGCATTGGCAATGGAGCTTTGCGTATTGGCAATTTATGTAGCCTATGCCACGTACTTCATTCTCTATCTGAAAATGGATGTCGCCTTCTCTTGGACAACGGAAAGCGTGTATGGTACTTTCATCCTGCTCTTCTGTTATCAATACATGAAGAAAGGAAACTGGCAGAAAAAGAAAATCTAAATTCTTTTTTCACTATCTTCGCAAGAAAATAAACATTTTATAAAATATATGAGACAAGCTAATTTATTTATGATGTCGGCAGCAATGTTGTTAGCTGCCTGCGGAGGAACCAAAGACGCAGGCAAAACAGATCAGGTGCTTATCGAGAAATCGGATATTAAAATCGAAGGGAAGCGCATGACTCCCGAAGCACTTTGGGCTATGGGACGTATCGGCGGATTCGCTGTATCGCCCGACGGAAAGAAAATTGCGTATACGGTAGCGTATTACAGTGTGCCGGAGAACAAGAGTAACCGCGAAGTATTTGTAATGAATGCAGATGGAAGCGATAACCTACAAATTACCCACACTCCTTATCAGGAGAATGAGGTGACTTGGATAAAAGGGGGCAGCAAACTCGCATTCCTAAGCAATGACAGCGGTAGTAGTCAGCTTTATGAGATGAATCCGGATGGTAGCGAACGCAGACAACTGACTAACTACGACGGAGATATCGAGGGATTTTCCATCTCACCGGATGGCAAAAAGCTTTTGTTTATCTCACAAGTAAAGACTAAAGACAGCACAGTAGATAAGTATCCGGATTTACCGAAAGCTACGGGTATCATCGTTACCGACCTGATGTACAAGCATTGGGATGAATGGGTCACGATGGCACCGCATCCGTTCATTGCAGATTTTGATGGAAACAGTATTTCCAATGTCATAGACATTTTGGACGGCGAACCGTATGAAAGTCCGATGAGACCTTGGGGTGGTATCGAACAACTTGCCTGGAATACAACCTCGGACAAAGTGGCTTATACTTGCCGCAAAAAGACGGGACTGGAATATGCGATTTCTACCAACTCGGATATTTATGTATATGACCTGAACACCAAGAAAACGGAAAATATTACTGAAGAAAACAAAGGATATGATACCAATCCACAATACTCACCGGACGGCAAGTATATTGCCTGGCAAAGCATGGAACGTGATGGATACGAAGCGGATCTGAACCGTCTGTTCATTATGAATCTGGAAACCGGCGAGAAGCGTTTTGTGAGCAAGGCATTCGAATCGAATGTAGATGCTTTTGTCTGGGGAGCAGATGCAAAAGTGATCTATTTCACAGGTGTATGGCATGGAGAGTCACAGATTTATGCGCTTGACTTAGCAAATGATTCGGTAAAGGCTATTACTTCAGGAATGTACGATTACGAAGGGGTAGCTCTTTTCGGAGATAAGCTGATCGCGAAACGCCATTCAATGAGTATGGGTGATGAGATTTACACTGTGGCACTGGATGGTTCTACCACTCAACTGACACAGGAGAACAAACAAATCTATGACCAGCTGGAAATGGGTAAAGTGGAAGGTCGCTGGATGAAAACAACAGATGGCAAACAGATGTTGACATGGGTAATCTATCCTCCGCAGTTTGATCCGAACAAGAAATATCCGACTTTGCTGTTCTGTGAAGGAGGTCCGCAGAGTCCGGTAAGCCAGTTCTGGTCTTATCGCTGGAACTTCCAGATTATGGCAGCTAATGACTATATCATCGTCGCTCCGAACCGTCGCGGTTTGCCGGGATTCGGTGTGGAATGGAACGAACAGATCAGCGGCGATTACGGTGGCCAGTGTATGAAGGATTACTTCACTGCTATCGATGAAATGGCAAAAGAGCCGTATGTGGACAAAGATCGTCTGGGATGCGTAGGTGCCAGCTTCGGAGGATTCTCCGTATATTGGTTGGCCGGACATCACGACAAACGGTTCAAAGCGTTCATTGCTCATGATGGTATCTTCAACATGGAAATGCAATATCTGGAAACTGAAGAAAAATGGTTTGCCAACTGGGATATGGGAGGCGCATACTGGGAAAAACAAAACCCGGTGGCACAACGTACGTTTGCCAACTCTCCTCACCTATTCGTGGAGAAATGGGATACGCCTATCCTCTGTATTCATGGAGAAAAAGACTACCGTATTCTGGCTAATCAGGCAATGGCTGCTTTCGATGCTGCCGTGATGCGTGGTGTTCCTGCAGAGTTGCTGATTTATCCGGATGAAAACCACTGGGTATTGAAGCCACAGAATGGAGTGTTATGGCAGCGCACATTCTTTGAATGGTTGGATAAATGGGTAAAGAAAGCGCCGTCCAAATAAAAACGGTGCATATTCCTATAAAGTAAAAAGAAGGCTCTGTTCTCAATCTACTTGAGTTCAGAGCCTTCTCCATTACATTCAACCAAAATCCGCTAATTTTTACCTCGAATAAATATTTTCAATTTCTACAATATACATCTTATGGAAACCTCCATGAGCACCACCATACCACTTTTCTATTGATTCTTTATCCAGAAAACATTCCGGTTTGATAGCGTCAGCATAAAGTTTCTTACATTCCAGGCTCAAACGTGCCTGCTCGAACAGGACATTACCTTTTTCTGTAAATACAGGTTTCAATCCGGTTTCTTTTACTTTATCTATATTACGTCCCGACTTGGAACCACAAACAGCGTGAATCTTCTTATTTTCTTCTCCTAAGAAAGAAAGTGTCAGGTGATCGTTCTCCTCCACAAACTCGTATGTATACCGTTCGGGACGGATAAAAACGAAAGCAACCGGTTTATTCCACAACCAGCCAATGCCACCCCAACTTGCTGTCATGGTGTTAAACTTCTCTTTTGTCCCCGCCGTTACCAGCATCCACTCTTTTCCGATTGCTTCGAAAAAGTTTTCTTTCAGGTCTTTTACTTCTAATTTCTTCATCTCTTTATTCGTATCTAAGTATTTCTTATTTTTGTTTATTCCAATCATTTCTGTTTCTTCAATTTCACGATCTCTCCCAAATAAGGAATTTCCACCGGAATCTTCCGTTTCTTTGCCTCTGCTGCAAAGACTTTCGGGGGATCATGCAAAGGCTCGTCAGACAAATCGAATGTGCCATAATGCATGGGAATAGTAAGTCCTGCATGCATTTCTTCGGCAGCAGTCAAAGACTCGTGAGGCGATATATGATTGGGACGCATAAACCAGCGAGGTTTATATGCCCCGATACCCAACAAAGCATAATCCGGTGCTCCGAACAGATCGGGAATCTCACGAAAGTGACTGGAATAACCTGTGTCACCACTGTAATAAAGGGAAATTCCATCTCCTTGCAGCATGAAGGCTCCCCACAATCGCTGGCCGCCATCGCGTACGGAACGTTTGCTCCAGTGTTGTGCCGGTAGAAAAGTAATCTTCAATCCCTCATCTTCTATTTGTTGATACCATCCGGCTTCAATCACCTTCATTGCAGGAAACCATCCCTGAATCAGTTCACCGGTTCCCAATCCACAAAAGAGTTTCATTTGCGGGTTATTCTTCAATAGGCGGGCTATACTCTGCTTGTCCAGATGATCGAAATGGTCATGGCTGACAAGTAGATAATCAATCCCCGTAAATATGTCAGGATTAGCGGGAAACTCGCTCTGTCTCTTCACAAAAGGAATACTGCCGAACACAGGATCGAACATGATCCGTTTACCTGCTAATTGCAGAAAGAAAGAATTATGTCCGAGCCATATCAGGGAATCTCCTACCACCGCATCCAATGAACGGAGATAACAAACTTTCGGATCCCATTTCACTGTTTTCTTCTCCTTGCGTTGGGGATTGGGCGAAAGACGCCATTTCAGCACACTCCCCATCCCCGGACGGAAGCGATGCTGCCGATTAAAAAAACGCCCGCGCACCATCGGATTTCCTCTCCAATAAGGGTTGACTGTCGCCAAACGTTCGTTTCTCCTAAAACATATATGTTCACCCATTTTTATTTCCTGAATACGTATTTACAAACTTACTAAAAATTTCTCGATTTACGATGAATTAGAGTAAACAAAAAATGTACCCCGGACACACTATCGGGGTACATTTACTTATAAAAGAATAAATATTATCCTTTTTTAATAGAATGAGGCTTAGTTAACAGCAGTGCAGCCCATACAAAGGCAGTTGCCAGCCAAGAGCAGAAAGATTGATAACCATAATGACCGCACCCAATATCCATAAAATCAGTAACGACCATTTCAAACCTGTTCCCATTGGCGACCAATGGAATAGCTGGCGCAAGATAGTATACAAGAAAGCTCCTAATGGAATACCGATGAGGGCAACTCCGGCAATCGTACCTAGCAGTGTCATCATTGGAGATACGGAAGCAACCGGCATCCAGTCGATGGCAGGCAGCATCTCGCAAAGTAGTGCTCCTCCGCTAACTGCCACGGCAATTGCTGCAAACACCAGCACCACCAGTACAACAGCCAGTACGAACAAAACAGGGCAGCAGAGAATGACAAGAGCTACCAGAAATATTTTAAAGAGAACAGCAGCAATGGAAACAAATACATCACCTATCTTTTGAAGAAAGGTACGAGGTTTACCGGAATTCATATAGTTATTGACTCCGTCCGCTACGCGTTCGAAACCGTCTGTCACTGTTTTTCCAATATTCTCAATGGTCACTGCTTCTCCACGCATACTCAATTTTTCTGCGGCAGTACGGGCTTCTGGAATAACAATCCATCCGATAATATAAAGTATAATCATCGGGCAATAAGGTACAAACCAGAATAATCATCAGTATACGCACCAACGTAATGTCCCAACCAAAGTAAGCTGCCAATCCTGCCGCTACACCTCCCAACAATTTATTATCCGGATCACGGAACCAGCGGCGTTGAGCAGAGGTTTGTGCACTGCCTTGATTAGCGGACGATGTTTGTTCCGTTCTTTTCTGTGAGTCCATATCCTCATCAGCAATTCCAAAGTCTTCCGGTTTGCCGACGCGGGCGATGATTTCTTCTACATCCGAAACTGTGATGACCTGTTTCCCTTCATTTACTTTCTCGGCAAACAGTTCGGCAATACGCATTTCAATATCGTTTACGATCTCTTCCGCACCCTCCTGTTTACGAAAGTAATGTTTGAGGTTAGACAGATAATTGTCTAACAATCGGTAGGCATCATCATCTATATGATAGACAATTCCTCCTAAATTTATGGTCAATGTCTTTTTCATTTTTATTTCTTCTTTTTCGGATTATCTATTGGCTATATGATTCACTGTTTCATTGAGTTCTTTCCAGGAAATTTCAAGTTCTCCCAAAAAGGTTTCTCCCTGTTCGGTCAATTTATAGTATTTACGGGGAGGTCCTTGAGTAGATTCTACCCATTCATAACTTAACAGGTCGTCATTTTTCAGACGGGTAAGCAATGGATACAAGGTACCTTCCACTACGATCAGTTGGGCTTCTTTCAATTTTTGAATGATATCAGAAGCATAAGAGGGTTCCTTGTGTAGCAAAAGCATGATGCAATATTCAAGTATACCTTTTCTCATCTGTGATTTTACATTGTTTACTTTCATTATGTACTTCTTTTAGACGCACAAATATATGCATTACTTTAGTACCTTGCATTACAAAGTACTATAAATTAATAATAATTAAAACATTAGAGACTTTCCACCTTATTATAAAAAGAAATAATGGCTATATTTGTGCCCGTTAAACCAAGAAATAGAAAATACGTATGTTTACAATTCGAAAAGCAACGGTAGCCGATTGCGAGCTTATTCATAAGATGGCAAAGGAGGTATTCCCCGCCACCTACAAGGAAATTTTATCTCCCGAACAACTGGATTATATGATGGACTGGATGTATACTCCTTCCAATGTGCGCAAACAAATGGAGGAAGAAGGACATGTGTACTCCATTGCTTATAAGGAGAATGAACCATGCGGATACGTTTCCATTCAACAACAGGAGAAAGATGTATTTCATCTTCAGAAGATATATGTCCTCCCCCGTTTTCAGGGCACGCATTGCGGCAGTTTTTTATTCAAGGAAGCAATTAAGTGTATCAAGGAGATACACCCGGAACCTTGTTTGATGGAGCTCAACGTAAATCGTAATAATAAGGCTTTGCTGTTTTACGAGCACATGGGAATGAGAAAGTTGCGGGAAGGTGATTTCCCGATTGGTAACGGGTATTATATGAATGATTATATTATGGGACTGGATATTTGATATACAAAAATGCCCCGGAACATTTATGATACTTGTTCCGGGGCATTTTGTTTATTTAGTTAATGGCAAGATTTTATTTCGCTACACGTTCCAGCCATTTTACCATTGAAAGCATTACAATCATGGAAGCACCTGTTGCTCCTACAAATACCAACCAACAAGCCCAAATAGGAACAGTTGTATAAAGAATACCACCGATAAACAACAGTGAGTTACCCACAGCTGTTGCAGCCAACCAGCAACCTTGCATCAATCCTTGCAAATGAGGAGGGGCTACTTTAGATACAAATGATAATCCCAGAGGAGAGATAAACAGTTCGGCAACCGTAAGAATGAAATACAGGCCGATCATAATCCATGGAGTAACACGGATAGCATTGATTTCAGCAGCACTCATAGTGCCCAACACTTCTTTTGAAGGCAATGTAAAAGAGAATACCATCAAGAATACATACGCTAATGCAGCAATACCCATACCGATAGCGATCTTCATCGGAGTAGATGGTTCTTTACCGTTCTTCTTCATCGAACCGAACATCCACATGATAAACGGAGTCAGGAATACAACAAAGAACGGATTAACGCTTTGAAATATCTCAGCACCTTTGATCTGTGTAAAGCCCAAATCGATATTAATAACACTTAAATCCACATAATCACGTGCAAAATAAGTCAACGAATAACCGTTCTGATGGAAAGACAGCCAGAAGAAAATAACAACGCCAAATACTGCAAACAGAGCATAGATACGCTGTTTGATTTCAGTAGCACTCATCTGGATTTCCTCTTTATTCACAGTTGCAGTTCCTTTATCTGTTTTTGCTTTCGTTGCCGGATCCGGGAAGCGCTTCTTATTTGCCATATAAATAATCAACGAAATAATCATAGCACCGATAGCAGCCATAAAGGCATATTGGAAACCGCGATTAAATACATCAAGATAATTATTCACAAATACGCCCATATCCGTTACAGGAGTTTTATCCAAGACAACACTGTTAGCTAACGTAGTCAGATTTTCCATAGCCTGTGGAGCCATATCTTTTCCTTTTTCCAAATATTGATGACATAACTCCGGCAAAGTGGCATCATAATCAAAGTTATTCACTTTCAACCACCAGTTACGCACACCGATAGCAATAAACGGTGCAAAAACAGCACCGATATTAATAAACATATAAAATATCTGGAAACCGGCATCACGAAGATTTGAATATTTAGGATCATCATACATCTGACCTACCAGGGCTTGCAGGTTTCCTTTAAACAATCCGTTACCAAAAGCAATCACTAAAAGTCCGAAACAAGTCAGCCCCAAATAAAGAGCCATATTAGGAACCGGAGTCGGAGTAGGAATGGCAATAATCAAATAACCGACAGCCATCAGTATTAATCCCACCAAAATAGTGCCTTTGAAATTTTTCGTCTTATCAGCAATAACACCTCCCGCTAAAGCCAAAATATAAATGGATGCGTAAAATGCGGAATAGATGTATCCGGTAGTCGTCTCGGACAATCCGAATTTCGCTGAAATAAATAACGTCAAAATCGCCATCATAATATAGAAGCCAAAACGCTCTCCCATATTAGCTAAAGCTGCAGCAATCAGACCTTTAGGGTGTTTACTGAACATAGATATAAGTTTTTAGAATTAATAATTGATTGAATTAAATAAATATTTCTTGCAAATATATACTTTTTCCTGAGTTTTTGCACAAATAATTTGTAAAACTAGTCTTCAAACAAACGACAAGTTTCCGCTCCGGATTCACGAATCAAATCGTCCGGAGCTATTTTTATTTGAAGTCCTCTTGTGCCGGCACTTACATAAATATACGGGAATTTCCGGCAAGTCTCATGAATATAGGTCGGAAAATGCTTCTTCATACCAATAGGGGAACAACCGCCACGGATATATCCTGTAAGCGGCAATAGCTCTTTCATAGGTATCAGGTCGCATTTCTTATTGCCGGAAGCCTTAGCCGCCAATTTCAAATCGACTTCGTGCTCTCCCGGAATAACACATACAAAATATCCGCTCTTATCACCGTGCAAAACAAGCGTCTTGAATACTTGTTCAATATTCTCACCCAAGCTGGCTGCCACATGCACGGCACTTAAATCATTCTCATCTACCTCGTATGGGATTAACTCATATGTTATCTTTGCTTTATCCAACAAGCGGGCAGCATTTGTTTTATTGATTTTCATCTTCTATAAATTGGCATTTATTATTCAGATCATCAAGGTCACCATTCTTTGCAAAGTCAAAGTCCTAATTCTTGGCGAAGAAACTTAGGTGTATATCCTTTAGAGCTCTTCGCAACTTCTTCGGGTGTCCCGCAACTAAGGAGTTCTCCCCCGCCTTTACCACCTTCCGGCCCCATATCGATGATATAATCCGCCATTTTAATAACGTCCAGATTATGCTCGATAACGATAACTGTATTACCTTTATCGACTAGTTTGTTCAATACTCCCATCAGCACCCGTATATCCTCAAAATGAAGTCCGGTAGTCGGCTCATCCAAAATATAAAGTGTTTTGCCCGTATCCCTCTTCGACAGTTCCGTAGCCAGTTTCACACGCTGGCTCTCGCCACCGGAAAGAGTGGTAGAAGATTGACCTAACTTAATATAGCCCAATCCGACATCTTGCAAAACTTTAATTTTATTGAGAATCTGCGGAACATTTTCAAAGAATTCCACAGCACGATTGATTGTCATATCCAGCACATCGGCAATGGATTTCCCCTTAAAACGGACTTCCAACGTCTCACGGTTGTAACGTTTGCCATGACATACTTCACAGGGCACATATACATCCGGCAGGAAGTTCATTTCAATCGTCTTATAACCGTTTCCCGAACACGCTTCGCAACGCCCGCCCGCTACATTGAAGGAGAAACGTCCCGGCTTGTAACCACGAATCTTAGCCTCCGGCAATCCAACGAACAAATTACGAATGTCCGAAAATACGCCTGTGTAAGTAGCCGGGTTGGAACGAGGAGTACGTCCCAACGGAGACTGGTCAACATCCACCACCTTATCTATATATTCCAGTCCTTCAATAGAATCGTACTCTAAAGGATCTTGCAAAGAACGGTAGAATTTCTGTGAAAGAATCGGTTGCAAGGTTTCATTAATCAAGGTGGATTTTCCACTTCCCGATACTCCTGTTACGCAAATCAGTTTGCCTAACGGGAACTCCACATCTACATTTTTCAGATTATTTCCTTTCGCTCCTTTCAACAAGATAGACTTTCCGTTTCCTTTTCGGCGTTTGGCTGGAACTTCTATCTTCATCTGTCCGTTCAAGTATTGCGAAGTCATTGTACTGGTTTTCAGCATCTCTTGTGGAGTGCCTGCAAAAACCACTTCCCCGCCAAGACGACCGGCCTTCGGTCCCATATCGATGACATAATCGGCAGCAAGCATCATATCCTTATCATGCTCTACCACGATCACGGAATTACCGATGTCCCGAAGTTCTTTCAAAGAATTGATAAGGCGCAAATTATCACGTTGATGCAGACCGATACTCGGCTCGTCGAGAATATACAACACATTCACCAACTGCGAACCGATCTGAGTGGCCAAACGGATACGCTGGCTTTCTCCTCCGGACAGACTAACGGAACTACGGTTTAAGGCAAGATAGTCCAACCCTACATCTAACAGGAACTTCAAACGTGTACGAATTTCTTTCAAAATCTCCACTGATATCTTTTTCTGCTTGTCGGAAAGAAATTCATCCACCTTCATCAACCAGTCGTACAACTCGTTGATATCCATATTCGCCAGCTCATTGATATTCTTATCATGGATACGGAAATGCAATGCCTCCTTATTCAAACGGGCTCCCTTACATTCGGGGCAAACAGTGGTTTTAGCAAATTGTTCCGCCCATTTCTGCGCTGTTGCGGATGCGTCTTTCTCCTGCAACATCTGGATGTACTTCACAACACCTTCATAGGTAACAAAATAGTCGGAGGAAGTACCAATCAACGAACTTTTGATCTTAATCCGTTCATCAGAACCATAGAGAACTTCTTCGATGGCATCATCCGGCAATTCCTTGACCGGAGTTTTCAATGACGCATCGTACTTTTCCAGCAAAGCACTGATTTGCCAGAAAATCATGGCATTTTTATATTTTCCCAAAGGTGCGATTGCCCCCTCATAAATGGAAAGTTCACGGTCGGGAATCACCTTATCCACGTCAATCTGATTGACAACGCCCAGCCCTTTACATTTCGGGCATGCTCCCTGCGGGGAGTTGAATGAAAAGTTATGCGGGGCAGGTTCGCGATAAGAAAGTCCTGTCACAGGACACATAAGACGTTTACTATAATGACGGATACTTTCCGACTGGGCATCTAAAATCATCATCAAACCGTCTCCCTGACGCATGGCAGTCGCCACACTTTGTTTCAGCCGCCGGTCGTCTTTTTCGGTCACCACCAGTTTATCAATCACCACTTCCACATCGTGATTCTTATAACGGTCGAGCTTCATTCCATGCGTTACTTCACGCACTTCACCATCCACCCGGACATATAAATATCCTTTTTTTCGCACCTGCTCGAACAGTTCCCTGTAATGTCCTTTACGTGCACGAACCAGCGGGGCAAGCAAATAGATCTTCCTTCCTTTATAGTCTTTCAGGATCAAGTCCAGAATCTGTTCTTCGGTGTATTTCACCATTTCCTCGCCGGACAAATACGAATAAGCTACTCCGGCACGGGCATATAGCAGACGGAGGTAGTCATAGATCTCAGTCGTCGTACCCACCGTAGAACGGGGATTCTTGTTCGTCGTTTTCTGCTCAATGGAAATCACTGGGCTCAAACCTGTGATTTTGTCGACATCCGGACGCTCCAGATTACCCAGAAAATTGCGGGCATACGCTGAAAAGGTCTCAATATAGCGGCGCTGCCCTTCTGCAAAAATCGTATCGAAAGCTAAAGAAGATTTCCCACTGCCGCTCAATCCGGTGATGACAGTCAGACTGTTACGGGGAATCTCGGCATCAATATCCTTCAAATTGTGCACGCGCGCACCGTACACATTAATATATTCTGTTTCCTGCATATTCATATCCTTCCATAAATGATGCAAAATTAATGTTTCCGCCCGAAATATGCTCCTAAAAAAGCACAATATTATTTTCTTAACTCAAATCTTATGAAGATATAGGGCATTATTCGTACCTTTGTTCCTTGATTTCAAGAACCAATAGTTATAATTTGATGAAACCGATAAACCGAATATTCTTATTTCTGCTTTTTATAAGCGTTTCATACGCCGTCAGTTATGCACAGGAGAATCAATCCTATTTCTTGCATACCATCGAAAAAGGACAAAGTTTATATTCTATATCCAAGATGTACAATGTCACAACATCGGATATTATCCGTTTGAATCCCGGTTGTGACGAGAAAATTTATGCCGGACAAACCATTAAAATTCCCAAAGGAAAAGAAAGCCAGAAAGGAGAAACATTCCATACGATTCAAGCCGGAGAGACACTGTATAAACTGACAACAATGTACAATATATCCGCTAAGGATATATGTGAAGCGAATCCGGGATTGAGCGCTGAGAATTTCCGTATCGGACAGGTGATCCTTATCCCGCAAAAGGAGAAGGAACAGGTCGTTACCGCCCAAAAACCGACTGAGCAAAGCAATATTCAAGGTCCTGTGATTCCCAGATGCAAAGAAATGCATAAAGTGAAACGCAAAGAAACAATCTTTAGCGTAAGCCGCGAATACGGAATCAGTGAAGAGGAGCTGATTGCCGCTAATCCCGAACTTAAAAAAGGGATGAAAAAAGGACAACTACTTTGTATCCCCTACCCGGCGGCAACAACCACGCAACCCACCCCAAAAGAAGATCCATACGCTATCCCTCCAAGTAACAGCGAACTTTTCCGCGAAAGTAAGGAGACTCCCAAGAAGATGTCGACCATTAAAGCCGCATTGATACTGCCTTTCCAGGAAGACAAACGTATGGTGGAATACTACGAAGGTTTTCTTATGGCAGTGGATAGTCTGAAACGTACAGGTACTTCTTTGGATTTATATGTATATGACAGTGGAAAAGAGGTTTCTACCTTGAATGCGATTCTTTCAAAGAACGAGATGAAGAAGATGGATGTTATTTTTGGCCCGATGCATCAGAACCAAATCAAGCCACTGTCTGATTTCGCAAAAAAGAATGATATACGTCTGGTGATTCCTTTCTCTCAAAAGGGTGAAGAGGTATTCAATAATCCGGCTGTTTATCAGATCAATACACCGCAATCCTATTTATATTCAGAAGTTTACGAGCATTTCACACGTCAATTTCCCAATGCGCATGTTATCTTTATCGAGCCTATCAGTGCCGACAAAGAAAAGGCTGAATTTATCAGTGGCTTGAAACAAGAGCTAAAGAATAAGGGCATCTCCATGCAAACGGTCAATGAGAATGCTACAAAAGAAACGTTGAAAGCAGCGCTCCGCAATGATAAGGAGAACATCTTTATTCCTACCTCAGGAAGAAATGTATTGCTTATTAAAGTACTCCCGCAATTGACGCTGTTAGTCAGAGATAATGCAGGACAGAACATCCATTTGTTCGGCTATCCGGAATGGCAGACTTACACGAGAGATCATTTGGAAAGTTTCTTTGAACTGGACGTGTATTTCTATTCTTCGTTTTATACGAACACACTATTCCCAGCGGCCGTGCAGTTTACCAACGCTTACCATAAATGGTACAGTAAAGACTTAATCAGCAAGTATCCCAATTATGCAATGCTTGGTTTTGACACCGGATTCTTTTTCTTGAAGGGATTGTCACGTTATGGCTCGGAACTTGAAAATAATCTGTCTAAAATGAATCTGACTCCTATTCAAACCGGCTTCAAATTCCAACGTGTGAACAATTGGGGAGGATTTATTAATAAGAAAGTGTTCTTCATTCGTTTCACTAAAAACTTTGAATTAGTAAAACTTGACTTCGAATAATACGGAAAATGATAAAGATAAAACCATTTTTGATCGCAGGCCTTCTGCTAACAGGATTCACTCTCTCTGCCACTGCTCAGATCGGAGAGGCACGAAGCAATTTTTCTGTAGGTGTCAACGGAGGTGTCAACTTAAATAGTGTATCCTTCACTCCTACCATCAAACAGAACAGCCTGATGGGAATAACCGGAGGATTGACAGCCCGTTATATTTCTGAAAAGTATTTTGCCATGATTTGTGGGGCACAGGTCGAACTGAACTTCTCACAACGAGGTTGGGATCAATTATTTGAAATCGTGTCACTAGACGATAATGGAAATGAAGTGACTTCCAAAGATCCAAGTAAAACTTATACCCGCAAGATGACCTATATCGATATTCCTTTTCTTGCCCACCTAGCTTTCGGACGAGACAGAGGATTGCATTTTTTCATTCATGCAGGCCCGCAGATAGGCTTTTTGATCAGTGAATCGGAAACAATAAAAGGAATTGATATGAATGAGTTGTCAAGTACCCAAAAAGCGGTATACGGTACTAAGATTCAGAATAAATTTGATTATGGCATTACCGGAGGCGGTGGTGTAGAGCTTAGAACGAAAAAAGCCGGTAGTTTTATAGTGGAAGGACGTTATTATTTTGCCTTATCCGATTTCTACAAGACAACCAAAAAGGATTATTTTGCCCGTGCAGCGCATGGAACAATTTCAATAAAGCTCACTTATTTATTCGATTTGAAGAAATAGAACCTCTCCTACGCAAAAAGAATTTCCACATTTGCAAAGCATCGTTTTAGAGATGCTAAAGCGCAGCTTTAGATAGCAAAAAGCATAGCTTTAACTCCTATAAAGCTATGCTTTTTATCTATCATATTATTAACGAATTACTCAGAGAGTATAGGGAAAATTTTATCTTAATCTATCCGCAGCCTTTACCATCACCTCATCACGTCCGATAGCACGAACAGCCAATATATTCAGAATAATGGAAACAAGCGGCAAACACAAAGCCCACCCTACCCGAAACATATTCGCATCATTCTTCAATGCAAAATAGAAAGCAAGAAAAGCAATGTAATAGCCTACCAGCAATAAGCTGTTGAAAATCGTCATACGTATCTGCAACATACGATTTTTATATAAAAAAATTGTAGCTACGGCAACAATAGTACTAAGCAATAAGATGCAGAATAAGCCCCATGTAGACTCGTAAGCACCGTTTATTTCTATTCCTAGAGCTTTAAAAGAGTGCTCTCCCATCGCATCAGTAAAATATCCCATCGGCAAGCACATTGCTGTAATCAGCAAACCTGTAACAATCAGTAAATAAACTGTTTGAATTCTTTGAATCATAAATAGTATAAATAGTAGTTGAGTTAAACAATAATAGCCAAGCAATAAGGAGCAGGGATTGTCATCCCACTTACTACTTGACTATCAATTCTTTCGTCAGAAAATAAATTACTGAAGTTTTTCCTTCTCTTTAGCCGGATTTCTATAATATATTTTCCCTTCGATGTATTCTTGCGTAGCAATCAGGTCCGGTTTCGGCAACTTCTCATAATAACGAGAAATCTCGATTTGCTCTCTATTTTCAAACACTTCTTCCATGTTGTCAGTATAAGAAGCAAACTCTGCCAATTTCTTAGAAAGATCGTTCTTGATTTCCACACTAATCTGATTAGCACGCTTACCAATAATGGCAACTGTTTCATAAACATTCCCTGTATCGGAGCAGAGTTCCATCATGTCACGGGTTACCGTTGTAGTAGGAGCATTCGTCTTTTTGTAGTCCATAAATCTATTTAAATTTAGTCTTTAATTACTTTCTGTGATTCATTGAAAATTTTCTCAGCCTCTTTCAGATATTTGCTTTCCGGAAACTCATTCTTAAAAGCATAATATTCATCGATTGTCTCACGATAACGATCCATTTTCTTATCTTCCACGCTATAAATAGCCATCTCATGCCTTGCACGCAGAATCAAGATAGAAAGTTCTTCGCGATAATCAGTATAAGGATAATCCTTCAGTGCATTTTGAGCCGTGATGACACAAGACTCATAGTTGTTGCCCAAATAATTACCCAAGTTATAATATAATTTGGCTGAATAAAGTTCTTTCAACACCAACTTATCCTGCAAAGCAAAAATCATATCCTGTGCCTCTTGCTTTTTACTACTGTTCGGGAAATATTCCATGAACATCTGCAATTGTTGGATAGCCTGATAAGTACTTGACTGATCCAAACGTGGCTCCGGAGTATCCAAAAATAACGCTTTACCTGCATGGAAACGTGCCAATTCAGTAAAAGTTCCACGGGGATATGTATTAAAATAGGTGATAAAAGTCTGAGCCGCAGTCTGATAATCTTTTTGATTATAATAACTCATGCCCAACATATACAAAGATTCTTCCGCTTTATCCGTTCCTTTAAGAATAGTAATCAATTCGTTCAACAAAGTAGCCGAACGGTTATACTGTCCTTTTGCAAAATAGTTTTTAGCGGCTTCGTACTTGTATTCGTAATCGGTGCTTTTCAGCAATTTATTATACTCCCCACATGATGTAAGAGTAGCCGCCGCAAGCAAAGTTATAATGATATTTTTCTTCATCCTATTTAAAAATAATGCGCAAAGTTACTTATTCGCTGGGAATTTAGCAATTAATCTATGTTTTTTAATACATAAAAGGCGTTAAACATCGACAAATGGGGAGAAAAAGACGATTAAAGTCTATACAAATCGCTAGCCGCCAGCAGATCGACTTTCTTTTCTTTCAACACCTCAATACATTTATCCAGATCGCTAGGACGAATCACTACATTGGCCACATTATTATTGGCAAACGAGTACATATATTCGATAAATACCCCTTCGGCAGACAAATATCCCAATACAGTTGCCAAAGCTCCCGGCACATTAGGACAACTGATTCCGACCACATCGGTCACATTTACTGCAAAATGATTATCCTTCAAAGCTTTATATGCTCTATCCGGATCGGACACAATTCCGCGCAAAATACCGAAATCAGCATTTTCAGCGATGCACAAAGCAGAAAGATTGATACCTTCTTTCGCCAGCACTTCAGTCACTTCCGTCAAACGGCCTGACTTGTTTTCCAAAAAGATAGAAAGTTGTTTTGCTACCATAATCGTAGAGTATTAATTTTAAGTTTTAAAGTTTTCTGTTATCAATCACCCGTTTCGCTTTACCCACACTGCGTTCAATGCTACGTGGTTCTACCAGCTTCACATTGACCCCCAATCCGAGTACACTCTGCAGACGCGCACCCAATTTCTTCTTCAGAGCCAACATCTTATTGATTTCATCAGAATAGAATTCCGGCCGTACTTCTACTTGAAGTTCCATCGTATCGGTATTATTCTCGCGTCCCACTATCAGCAGATAATGCGGTTCAAATTCCGCCATTTCAAGAATAACGGATTCTATTTGTGTCGGGAATACATTGACACCACGAATAATCAACATATCATCACTGCGTCCCAAGATACGATCCATGCGTACCAATGTACGTCCACAGGAACATTTGTCATAATGTAGAGCGGTAAGGTCGCGCGTACGATAACGGAGCAGCGGCATACCTTCCTTTGTAAGGTGGGTAAACACCAGTTCGCCTGTTTGACCGGGTTCTACCGGCTGTAATGTATTCGGATCAATAATTTCGGGGAAGTAATGGTCTTCATTCAAGTGGGTTCCATGCTGGCATTCACACTCGTACCCCACACCCGGTCCGGCAATTTCACTCAATCCATAGATATCGTATGCCTTAATGCCCAGCTTTTCTTCAATCTCATGGCGCATATTTTCCGTCCAAGGTTCTGCACCGAAAGCACCGACTTTCAGCTTAAACTCCTCACGCGGATACCCCGAATCCTTAATCGCATCTGCCAGATACAATGCATAAGAAGGCGTGCAACAAAGTACTGTCGAACCGAAGTCATGCATCAACGTTATCTGCTTTTCAGTGTTACCGCTAGACATCGGAATCACAGAAGCTCCGATATTTTCGGCTCCGGCATGTGCCCCCAGTCCGCCTGTGAAAAGTCCATATCCGTATGATACTTGAAAAATGTCCGATCGGCCTGCCCCGTATGCGGTAAAGGCACGAGAAATACATTCCGCCCATGAAGACAAATCCTTACGAGTATAGCCGACAACCGTCGGTTTCCCCGTCGTACCGGATGAAGCATGGATACGTACAATCTGACTCATCGGTACAGCACAAAGCCCGAACGGATAATTATCTCTTAAATCATGTTTCGTGGTAAACGGCAGTTTCACAATATCATCAATGCTATTGATATCGTCGGGAGTGACTCCCATTTCCTGCATCTTCTTCCGATAGAAGGGTGTGTTGTGATAAACGTAATCTACAATTTTCTTGAGTCGTATGCTTTGAATCTTACGAAGACTCTCACGATCCATACACTCAATGCTCTCATTCCAAATCATGCTTTTCATTATTAAAATTAAAAAATAGAGAATCGAGAATGAAAGGGAATTATCTGCTTCTGCAATACTTTTTAATTTTCAATTCTCAATTTTCAATTATTTTGTTGCAAAGTAAAGGATTTATTTGGAAAAATGATTTGTAATCTCGATTATTTTGCCGAATATTGTTCCAATTTTAGAATTAACTATGAATTTTGAACTAACATCAGCTTATAAACCTACCGGAGACCAGCCGGAAGCAATCGCACAACTGACTGAAGGGGTACTTCAAGGAGTTCCCGCACAGACTTTATTGGGGGTCACAGGATCGGGAAAAACATTTACCATTGCCAATGTAATCGCTAATATCAATAAGCCGACATTGATTTTGAGTCATAACAAGACGCTGGCTGCCCAATTATATGGAGAGTTTAAGGGATTCTTTCCGAATAATGCGGTGGAATATTACGTTTCTTACTACGATTATTACCAGCCGGAAGCCTATTTGCCTAGCAGCGATACTTATATAGAAAAGGATCTTGCCATCAATGACGAGATAGACAAGCTCCGTCTCGCCGCAACTTCCGCCCTACTCTCCGGACGAAAAGACGTAGTGGTGGTCTCTTCCGTTTCCTGTATCTATGGCATGGGAAACCCTTCGGACTTTTATAAAAATGTGATTGAAATAGAACGGGGGCGCATGATTGACCGCAATGTTTTCCTCCGCCGCCTGGTAGACAGTCTGTATGTCCGCAACGATATCGACCTTAATCGTGGTAATTTCCGCGTCAAAGGAGATACTGTGGATATTTATCTGGCATATACGGACAACCTGTTGCGCGTCACATTCTGGGGAGACGAGATTGATGGCATAGAGGAGGTAGACCCAGTCAGCGGAGTCACTGTCGCCCCCTTCGAGGCTTATAAGATTTATCCCGCCAATTTGTTCATGACTACTAAAGAGGCAACCCTCCGAGCCATTCATGAGATAGAAGATGACTTGACCAAACAGGTCGCTTTCTTTGAGTCTATCGGCAAAGAATATGAAGCGAAAAGACTATACGAGCGTGTCACATACGATATGGAAATGATTCGGGAATTGGGACATTGCTCCGGCATTGAGAATTATTCCCGCTATTTCGACGGTCGTGCTGCAGGTACCCGTCCTTATTGTCTGCTGGATTTCTTTCCGGACGATTTTCTGATTGTCATTGACGAAAGCCATGTCAGTGTTCCTCAGATCCGTGCAATGTACGGAGGCGACAGGGCACGTAAAATCAATCTTGTGGAGTATGGTTTCCGCCTACCTGCCGCCATGGATAACCGACCGTTGAAATTTGAAGAATTTCAGGAAATGGCGAAGCAAGTGATCTATGTCAGCGCTACACCGGCAGACTATGAACTCATCCAATCCGAAGGGATTGTAGTGGAACAGGTAATCCGTCCTACCGGATTGTTGGACCCGATTATTGAAGTACGCCCGAGCTTGAACCAGATCGATGATCTGATGGAAGAAATTCAACTGCGTATTGAGAAAGAAGAGCGTGTTCTTGTTACTACTCTTACCAAGCGCATGGCGGAGGAGCTAACTGAATATCTCCTCAACAATAATATAAGGTGTAATTATATTCATAGCGACGTTGATACTCTCGAACGTGTAAAAATCATGGATGACCTCCGACAGGGAATTTACGATGTGCTGATCGGGGTCAATCTGCTACGTGAAGGTCTCGATTTGCCGGAAGTATCTCTTGTAGCTATCCTTGATGCAGACAAGGAAGGCTTCCTTCGTTCCCATCGTTCGTTGACGCAGACAGCCGGACGTGCAGCGCGTAATGTGAACGGAAAAGTAATCATGTATGCCGATAAAATTACGGACAGCATGAGACTGACCATCGACGAGACCAATCGTCGACGAGAGAAACAGTTGGCATACAATGAGGCAAACGGCATTACTCCACAGCAGATCAAGAAAGCGAGAAACTTGGATGTATTCGGCAACGCTAATTCGGAAACAAATGAATTGCTGAAAGAAAAACAAGCCTATATTGAACCGACAACTCCGAACATTGCGGCAGATCCGGTAGTACAGTATATGAGTAAAGCACAAATGGAAAAGAGTATCGAACGTACGCGCAAACTAATGCAGGAAGCAGCCAAAAAGCTTGAATTTATTGAAGCTGCCCAATACCGTGACGAATTATTAAAATTGGAAGACTTAATGAAAGAGAAATGGGGATAGATTTCCCCACTTCTCTCCTACTACAAACTTGATTGCCAAGCATAGAAAATCTTAACAAACCTGTATCACGGCATCCATTCCGTTAATTAGAGTTATAAAAACACTTATCAATGACTGATAATTTGCAAAGTTGCCGGAAGTCCGTATCTTTGCATTGTGTTTTTCATAGTATTAGATTTAAGGTTAACAAAGGTTGGAGCAAGGCGTTGCTCCTTTTTTTATGTCTATACGTTATCTTCGTATTCAAAGTGCTTTCTCAATCGCTTTCTTTATCAACGGTTCCATGATATCATATCCTTCACTGTTCGGATGTACTCCGTCTTTTGTATATTGAGGATTCAATGCTTGATTCTCAGAAACAACCAATGCTTGATAATAATCCACATACGGAATTTTATTTGCTTTTGCATAAGTCTCTATCCGATCATTTAAAGATTTAATCTTCTGAGGAGCATCTTTAATTTCCATTCTCCACTTGAATGCAGCGGCAGGAAGTACGGAAGTCAGAATAACTTTAATCTTATTCGCTTTAGCCAATTCGACCATGGAGATGATATTTCCAAACGTATAATCTTCATTATAAGCCTGTGTATTTTCGGCAATATCATTTGTTCCGGCATTAATCACTACTAAAGCAGGAGAAAGATTAATCACATCTTCCCGAAAACGTAACAAGAATTGATAAGAAGTCTGCCCACTGATTCCGCGACCAATATATCCATTTGTCTTGAAGAAGTCCGGATGAGTCCTTACCCAACCTTCAGTGATGGAATTTCCCATAAAAACAACCCGTTTATCTTTTTTTGTCGCTTGCGGAAGCGCAGCATTTTGTTTTGAATAACGAGCTAAATTTGCAAAATCCTTTTTCTGTGCATAGCTCTCTCCCATTGAGAAGCTTAAACAAATAATTGCCAACAGTAACCATTGATACATTCTTCTTTTATCCATATTTATATTAGGTATTAGTAATAGATATTGGACGCAAAGATAAAAAAAAATCTCTGGAATAATCTCAAAAGTGAGAAAAATGACGCTAAATGACTTAACATCAATGTTATTGCAGTATCAAATGACGACAATCTGAAAAACTTAAGAACGTAAAGACAGAAATTTCAAGAAAGAAAACAGTTTGTAAATCATTACCCGAAAAGGAGTGAGATTTAACATATGTAGAATACTATTTCTCCGATTGTCATCGATCTGCATATCAAGGTCTAACTCGTTGATATTTAACTTTACAAGTCCCAAAATGAATATAGCAAAAGTACAATCAATGCTGTTCTACATGAACAGCAGCAAGGATAAAAATGGTATTGTCCACATCATGGGACGAGCTACCATCAATAGAGCAGTACCGTAGTTCAGTTACAAGCAGAGTATCCCGAAAAATAGCACGCGAAAGGTTACAAAGCTAAAAACAAGTATATCGAGACTTAGGAAATCAACCGCACTTAGAACAACATTAAGGCACCAAATTATCAACGTTTTTCCGACCGTAAAACATATGTGACAACCTAAATGATGCTTAATGCTTATCAAGGATTAGCTTGTAAATCAAAATAAAACCTATAATAATAGAATGTCATATCATAGATTTTTTATACCTTTGTATTTGGACTGGGGTAACTCTTTCCAAGATATAAGTTAAAAAGAAAGAAGCGTTATGTTTATCTTGTAGATGAAAACGTAGGAAACTTTCAAAGAGTACAAGGATAGCATAGTGGTTCTCACGTTATAGCGTGGACTGCTATATCCATATCTGTAATCAATGTGTTTTTCCTACAACCTTCATCTAAGACGTAGCATACAGTTCCACGTATTCTTTATAGGTTAAATTTCTTTAGGAACTGGAGATAAAATGTATAGTGCATGAACACAATCAAAAATTGGTTATTAGTTATTTGCACCATTCTATTAGTAAATGGGTGTGCGCCACTTCGAACACCTGTAATAGTAAGGAATGCTCCTATTGAAATGTATAAATACGCATACATTTCTCCGACAAAGGAATTGACATCAAGCACAGGAGGTACATATGGAGGTCAATATGGTATCTATGGCTCTTCAACTACCAAAAGTGTTAATCCGAGTGATGTGATAGCAGGAATATTGATAAAACAGGGGTATATTATATTGCCTGAACTCAAATCCGAATTAGCGAATGAAACCTTAATTGTCAATTATGGCGAGAGTGGTAGGCGTAACAGAGGTTTAGGCTATACAATAGAAGTAACCATACAATTTAGTTCTGCAAAAACCAATGAAATGATATGCTCTTGTACGGCAGAGGGGCAAGGAGAAACAGAAGCTGATGATATTCGCCAAGCCATTAGACGAGCATTGTCAAGTTTATTCCCTGAAAAATAAAATCAATTAATAGCCAATAATATAATAAATTATGAAGAAGCTTATTGTATCATTTGCATTGATGGTTATTACGTTGGCATCGTATGCCCAAGTTTATAAAATGTATAGTACGCGAAACTATCATAACCAGCTTCGTTTAAATACGATGACAGGTGAAGTGCAGCAAATACAAGATGATGGTCAGTCTTGGATTATTTGTAGTGCAAGAGAAATATCTGGAGATAAGGAAAGTAGGTTTTGCCTTTATGAAACACAAAACATGTGGACTTTCATAATGCTTGATACATATACAGGGAAAAATTGGCAAGTTCAATTTAGTGTAAAAGGTGAAGATTATATGTTTGCTGCCCCAATCAACATCTTCTCTCTTGCATATCCCGAAGCAACTTCAAATTGGACTAATAGGTTTCAGATGTTTGCCACCCAAAACATGTGGACTTTCATATTATTAGATTCGTATAATGGCCGACTATGGCAAGTCCAATATAGCACACAAGATTTAGATAATCTATTTTGCATACCTATAAACAAAGACGAATTAGGATCCGATAACGAAAAATGTATATTCTCTATTCAACCATTGACAAGCATGTATCAATACTATCTTATAAATGATAGGACAGGTGACATGTGGAAATTCCAATGGAGTACCAAGGGGGATGATTATAGGTGGATTGAAAAATTTAAATAGTCATCATCCTCTGATATGCAGTTGGTTTTACTTATAGTTGTGGTTTCTCTTGTTGCTATTTCTGTTATTGCAGTAGCCACAATACGAATACGCCTAAAAAACAAGTCCAAGGAACTTTCAGAAAAGTTAAACCACATATCTTCTTATAGCAATAAATCCAATTATGAGCAAGCAAAAGAGAGATTGTCGGCATTAAACAACGAAGCATTTATTGATATTCCGACCGACCTTAATAATGTTTTTTCATGTAAGATAATCTCTGCAACGCAAGAAAAGGATTTCACAAATCATTATATACCATATTTTCAAGAGGCGCATTCATTAGTCAAGAGACTTGAAGCCTTCAATATCACTCCATCTGTAGCAATCTCAAACCTAATTCGTGACTTTGGGAATATCAATAAGATTGTCAAGCAACATAATGATGCGGTTATAAATTCTTTACTTGATACACATAAAGAATTTTTCGACCATTGTTTGAAATATCCATTGGACAAGCAGCAAAGACGCTCAATCGTTTCAGAAGAAGATAATTGCTTGGTTGTTAGTAGCGCAGGTAGTGGAAAGACCTCTTCTATTGTTGGAAAAGTCAAGTATCTAACAGAAATAAAAGGCATTGTACCTCATAGAATCTTACTCATTAGTTACACGAACAAAGCAGCAGCCGAACTTACGGAAAGAATGGCTACTAACGGCTTGAAAGGTTATACTTTTCATAAATTAGCCATTGATATTATTGGAAGAGCAACAGGCACAAAACCATCTATTTGCGATAATACTGATTCTTTATTCGTAGATATTTATCACACTTTATTAGGGAATAAGGATTTTAAGAATAGTATAGTAGAATATTTTATTGATTATCAATCCAATGAAGCGGATTGGGAGCAACGCAAGAATGAAAGGCGAGAAAAGTTATCGGAACAAAAAAATGTTCAGTTAAAAGCAATGTGTCCCGATATGGATGGTCGAGCCATATATGTGAGAAGTGAGCAAGAGCAAAAGATATGCTTTGTCTTGTCTTCACTTGGAGTAAGATTCAGATATGAAGAGGCATACGAACATCAATTGGCAGATGAAATGCACTCTCAATATCGCCCCGATTTTTCCATATATTTCGAGCAAAATGGAGTAACCAAACGAATCTATCTGGAGCATTTCGGGGTTGATGAACATGGTCTTGTTCCAGCTTGGTTTGCAAAGGATAAAAATATAACATACGAAGAAGCCAATCAAAAATATAATGATGGCATAACTTGGAAGAAAGCAGCTCACGAGAAATTTGGTACTCAGCTTTTAGTAACATCAAGTGCTGATTTCCATTATTCTGATGTAAGGGATAAACTCAAAAAAATGTTAGAGGATGTGGGTGTGCCAATTCAAGAAAAAACTAATGAAGAATTATATGATTTAGTTTTGCCCAAAGGAAGTAAGCATGAAAAGGCGTTTATACGACTTGTCGTTACTTTCGTAACATTGGTAAAATCAAGTTGCAAATCAGTTAGAGAGGTTCTAGAACAAGCGAACAAAGCCAATGACAAACGAAGTGTATTTATTATTGAAAACATATTTCAACCTGTATATGAACGTTATATAAAGGCATTAAATGATAGTAACAAAATAGATTTTACTGATGCAATTCTTCAAGCCACAGAAATATGTCGTACTTCACACCCTGTTGAGTATGATTATATCATTGTGGATGAGTTTCAAGACATATCGGTTGACCGTTACAATTTCTTAAAAGTATTGCGAGAGGGAAATCCGCCTGCAAAGTTGTATTGTGTAGGTGATGATTGGCAATCCATATATCGTTTTTCGGGCAGTGATATGGCTCTTTTTAATCAATTCCCCGAATACTTTGGCGCAACAGAGATAAACAAGATTGAGACTACATACAGATTTGGAGAGCCTTTAGTTTCTCTATCTTCTCATTTTATCCAACGCAATAAAGCTCAAATAAAAAAAGATATACATTCATTTTGTTCGGATATGAAAACAAAATTGGAGTTTTATTCTTACGACAGACGTGATTACTGCAAGACAATAGGAGAACTTATATCTTCTATTCCATCGGATAAATCTATATTTCTATTGGGACGCTATTCTTTTGATGATTACTACCTGTCATTTATGTATCAAGGAATAAGAGAGGGTAATAGATTTTACTATGTAATAGGAGGACGAAAAATAGAGTTCTTGACTGTACATAAATCAAAAGGTCTTGAAGCGGATTATGTAATACTTTTGCAATGCAATAAAGACACTTACGGTTTTCCCTCACTTGTCAGTGATGACCCAGTACTTAACTATGTCCTGACACAGAGTGACCAATTCCCATTTGGAGAGGAACGTAGGTTGTTTTATGTAGCAATAACACGAGCCAAGATAAAAACAATAGTACTTTACGATAGACGTTTTCCCTCTGTCTTTGTTGATGAGTTTTTACATCCCGAAAAGGTTTCAGAAGAAAGTTATGTAAAACACCCCAACACCAATAAAAGATGGACAAGAAGCGCAGAGCAATTTTTATTGAAACTACATAGTGAGGGCAAGAGTGTGAAATATATTGCAGCCAAAATGGGCAGAAGTCAAACTTCAATCGTAATGCGATTGAACAAACTAAATCAAAGTTCTAAATCATTACCTTCCGAATAACCGTTAAGACAAAAGAAGTTTTTCTTAATCTATGTTATATAACATACTATTCCCCTTTGATTATTTGCTAATTTCCCAATAGTCCGTATCTTTGCACTGTGTTTTTCATAGTATTAGATTTAAGGTTAACAAAGGTTGGAGCAAGGCGTTGCTCCTTTTTTTATATCTATATGCTTTATTTCCTAAAAAAGAATGGTATTTTTGTAAAGTCACAATTATTATCCGAAACATGAAACGCAAACTACTTTACACCACTCTAATAATAGCTATCCTGTGTGTAATCAGCATAATTGTATGTAACAGGACAATCAAGAAACACACAGTCTCCAAACTATATACAGAAGTAAATACCATCCCCTCCAACAATGTAGGATTACTTCTCGGAACTTCTCCCAAGTCGAAAAATGGAAATAACAATTTATATTTCGATTATCGGATTCTTGCAACAGTAGAGTTATATAAAGCCGGGAAAATTAAATATATCCTCATCAGCGGCGATAACCGTAAAGAGGATTACAATGAACCGGAAGAAATGAAGAAAGCACTCATGCAAAAAGATATTCCTGAAAAATCCATTTATTTAGATTATGCCGGATTCCGGACTCTCGACTCTGTTGTACGTGCCAAAGAAGTGTTTGGACAAAAGCGTCTGACCATCATCTCCCAACGTTTCCATAACGAACGAGCTATCTATCTTGCAGAGAGAAATGGAATAGACGCCATCGGGTACAACGCCCAAAATGTAAATGCTTATGCCGGACTGAAAACTAACATCCGGGAATTACTTGCAAGAGTCAAAATGTTTATAGATTTAGGTATAGATAAACAACCTCATTTCTTGGGAGAGAAAATAATAATTGAATAAGCGAGATATCTCCGATGCATGGAAGTGAGTTTAACATATCCTGAATAAAAAGTGATATACGTTTCTTTATTCCCAAATATAACTCTACCTTTACTGAAAAATCAGAATATGGCAAAGATTACAGTTCAGAAAACAGATGTTACTATCCTAAAAATCAACGGTACAGATTACATTTCCTTAACCGACATAGCTAAATACAAGACGACAGATGCCAATGCTGTTATTGCCAACTGGCTACGTAATAGAATGACCATTGAATACTTAGGATTATGGGAGATATTGTACAACCCCCATTTTAAACCCCTCGAATTCGAGGGGTTTAAAAAAGAAGCAGGACTAAATGCGTTTACTCTTTCCCCTCAAAAATGGATAGAAACCACCTGTGCTATTGGAATTATATCCAAATCAGGACGATATGGAGGCACTTTTGCTCACAAAGACATTGCATTCAAATTTGCAAGTTGGATTTCCGTTGAATTTGAATTATACATAGTAAAAGAATTCCAACGTCTCAAAGAGCAAGAGCAAGCTCAACTTGGTTGGTCGGCAAAGCGAGAATTATCTAAAATTAATTACCATATTCATACTGATGCAATCAAACAGCATCTTATCCCTCAAGAAATCACTTCACAGCAAGTATCTATGATTTATGCCAGCGAAGCTGATGTCCTTAATGTAGCCATGTTTGGAATGACAGCCTTAGAATGGCGGGATACACACCCCAATTTAAAAGGAAATATCCGCGATTATGCTTCAATCAACGAACTTATCTGCTTATCAAATATGGAAAACTTAAATGCAGTTTTCATAAACGAGGGTTTGACACAAAAGGATAGACTCATCAAATTAAATCAAATAGCAATTCAACAAATGAGCATATTAGAAGATATTAAAAATAAAAAGTTATTGAAATAATTTATGGAACAACAAATTCAACTCAACGATCACAACAAGCAGGAATACCCTCCTATGCATACAGCAGAGCATTTACTCAATGCCACCATGGTGAGAACCTTTGGCTGCCCACGTTCTCGCAATGCCCACATCGAAAGGAAAAAGAGCAAATGTGACTATATACTTTCGTCATGTCCGACAGCGGAACAAATCCAGTCTATTGAAAATAAAGTGAACGAGGCAATCAGTCAGAACCTACCTGTGACAGTTGAGTTTATGACTCATGAACAGGCCAAAGACATCGTAGATTTAAGTAAGCTACCTGCCGATGCAAGTGAAACTCTTCGCATTGTCCGCATTGGAGATTATGATGCCTGCGCCTGCATCGGATTGCATGTATCCAATACTTCTGAAGTGGGTACCTTTAAAATCATTAGTCATGATTATGACGAAGAAAGGCAAACACTAAGAATAAGATTCAAACTAGTCGAGAAGAAGTAAACAAGTTATCAAATTAATATCTATCTTATATAAAATAAATAAAATCAGAATACATTTTGTCACCTATATTGCTAATTTGGCATTATTACAATGACAAATAGACAATTTTAGTCTCCAAAATCTCTTGGCATAAGGTTTGCATTTATAGAAGCGAACAACGGTTCGAGAGCAGACGATGGAAGGCGGGACAACCGATATCATCGGAAGTGAAAATACCGAAGTTCTAAATTTATTAATTGAATGTTTAACTTAAAGATAGGAGACTAAAATTATGATGCCTGTTAGAAGAACTCAAAGTTGGTTACCAAGTATCTTTAATGATTTCTTTGATAACGATTGGATGGTAAAAGCAAATGCTACTGCACCTGCAATTAATGTTTTGGAAACAGAAAAAGAATACAAAGTGGAATTGGCTGCTCCGGGTATGACGAAGGATGATTTCAATGTTCGCATTGATGAAGATAATAACCTCGTTATCAGCATGGAGAAGAAGACAGAAAACAAGGAGGAAAAGAAAGACGGTCGCTATCTGCGTCGCGAATTCTCATACTCTAAGTTCCAGCAAACAATGATTCTACCGGACAATGTGGACAAAGAAAAAATTGCTGCATCCGTAGAACATGGTGTTTTAAACATCGAACTTCCGAAACTCTCTGAAGAAGAAGTGAAGAAGCCAAATCGGCAAATCGAAATAAAGTAATACGGTAACCACTTGCTGTTCACCGGAAACGGTGATAAGAAGTAATAAAACAGCTCTTTCCCTGAAA
>ENA-UONZ01000301-UONZ01000301.1-human-gut-metagenome-genome-assembly--contig:-C93old-NODE-301-length-85711-cov-13.544293_pt1 | contig 85711 bp, 94 predicted proteins | sample MGYA00242468_ERZ724015 | MGnify/ENA metagenome assembly ERZ724015
CTGGCGGTCTATCTATTGTTTTCGGTTGCTTGCTTCTTTACCGTACATGAGCATTACTGCCGGGGACAAAGCGTTTTGGAGAGCTGAAAAAATCAATCGGCAGCGTTTCCCAAAAGGTTCTGACTGCTCAGCTTCGTGATATGGAAGAAAACGGACTCGTAAACCGAAAGGTATATGCCGAAGTACCGCCGAGAGTAGAATACTCCCTGACAGAATTGGGACAAAGCTTGAAACCTATTCTCGACGCTATGTGGAGTTGGGGCGAAGATTATAAAGAAAAATGTAATAAATAACGAAAAGACCGTCAAATCTCAACATTCGAGACTTGACGGTCTTACATTTTGTGATTGTATTTAAGAAAATCGTTTTGGTGTTCCTGTTTGCAAAGTTGATAGCCCTGTGCAATCAGCGTATCCACTTTCAGAGCAATCAGGTTTATGTCAGAACACATTGCCCGTGCAATCTGCTGAATGTCATAGCCGTTTTCAATGTATTCCAAAATGGTGTCGTCCGGGAGCGAAGCCTGAGAAGCGAAGATATTTGCTTCATACTCCATACGGTTCTCTCTCATATCAAAGATGTTGAACTCTTTGAACCCGCCGACAGCAACCGCTTCTTGCCTGTGGAGAACATCGTGTCCGATTTCGTGCCATAGCACTATCTGCTCCACGACCGGGTGCATACCGTTTTTAAGAAAAACAAAGCGGTTCTTCAGAATAACTTTATATGCTCCACGCTGCTTGTCAAAATTTCGGTAGATTATATTGATACCAAGCTCTTTTGCGACCTTGTATGGGTCACGAGTACCGCAGCGGTCAATGAGCTTGTTTACGATTTTCACAATCTCAGCCGTAGTGTAATACCCCAATCCGGCTCACCTCCCATATTATAGTATATCGGATATTAACCCTATAATAAATTATAAACTATTATATGTCCCATATATTGGACTTAGTTCACTTCGAGGATTACTCGTCTTTGCGGTATTTCTTCGGGGTGTATTTTTTATTGTTTTTCTTTGCAATAAGATAGGCTTCCTGAATGGCGTCAACCATTTCACGCATATCCTCGTCAGCCATTTCGCCGCCGGCAAACAGACCGGTAACTTCTGCAAGCAACTCCTGAGCCTGTCTTGCTCCTCTGCGTCCGTACTTATCCTCTACATCGGCGATGAAAGCGTCGTCCTCAGACAGCAGATAATTCACATTTACATTTAAGGATTCTGCCAGCTTCTTATATCTTTCCATTCCTCTCGGACGGGATTTATCATTTTCATAAGAACCAATTATGCGTCGGGTTACGCCGATTTTAGCTGCCAACTCATCTTGACTCATACCAAGCTTTGTTCTTTCAGCCTTGACTTTTTCACCGAATGTCATTGTGATTTCACTCCTTAAAAGAATATTTACAGTTGAACTACCCATTTGCTCTTGACAAGTACAGTTGAAGTGTATATAATATGAATTGGGAAGTTGAACTACACATAGTGTACACCAAACTACCCAAAATGTCAAGGGGGTTCTAAAAATGTTACGAAGCATACTTCATTGTGATATGAATAACTTCTATGCCAGCGTCGAATGTATGCTCGACCCCGCATTGAAGAAATATCCGATTGCTGTCTGCGGCTCTGTGGAGGAACGACACGGTATCGTGCTTGCAAAGAACTACAAAGCAAAGGCTTTTGATGTGAAAACCGGGGACGCAGTATGGCAGGCTAAACAGAAGTGCAAGGACTTGGTTGTAGTGCCGCCCCATTATGAGGAGTATATCAAATACTCAAAGCTTGCGAGAAGCGTTTATGAGCGATATACCGACCAAGTTGAACCGTATGGTATGGACGAGTGTTGGCTGGATATTAGCGGGACAGAAAGCCTTTTCGGTTCGCCGGAAAAGGTGGCAAATGAAATTCGTGAGACTATGAAGTTTGAACTCGGCTTGACGATTTCTGTGGGTGTTTCCTTTAATAAGATATTTGCGAAGCTCGGCTCGGATATGAAGAAACCGGACGCAGTAACCGTAATTCCAAAGGACACATTCAAAGAAAAGATTTGGGGACTTCCTGCCGCTGACCTGCTCGGTGTAGGACGGGCAACCCAGCGAGTGCTTGACAGCTATTGTATTCGTACCATCGGGGATTTAGCGAATACCGACCCTGAGTTCTTACGCAGAAGATTAGGAAAGAACGGAGTAGTTTTATGGAACTATGCCAATGGTAACGACCTTTCCCTTGTTGCCAAGAAAGACTTCGTTTCTCCTATAAAAAGCGTAGGACACGGTATAACAACGGTAGCAGACTTAGAGAAACCGGAGCAGGTGTGGCCCGTGTTTCTCGAGTTAACCCAAGACATCGGACACAAGCTCCGTGTTCACGGACTGAGTGCAGAAGGTGTCGCAATACATATTAGAGACAACACACTCAATACAAGGCAATGGCAGACGAAGATTGCACTTCCTACACAGTCTCCGATGATTATTGCAAAGACCGCTTTTCAGTTGTTTGAAAAAAGATATGGGTGGAATAACCCTATCCGTTCTGTGACGGTACAAGCCATAAATCTTGTTCCACAAGACACGCCCCGTCAAATAGATATGTTTATGGACGCCGCCAAGCAGGACAAATTGGAGCGAATGGAAAAGTGTGTTGAAGAAATCAGATGGCGTTTCGGAAAGGACAGCATAAGGAATGGGGTTCTGTGTCAGAACCTGCGGCTACCACCGAAAAAAGCTGAAATCACTATGCCGACAGGTATGGTCGGTTAAGGAGGGCTTAATGTGATTGACGAAAAAGAGGTTACGGCTTATGTTACGATACCCGACTGCTTTTTGCAGGGGTGCAGCGAAGATATTGTTATCTTCCGTGCGGACGGCGGAAACCATTTTACCGACTACGGTATATATGAGGGAATGTTCCTGTTCTTTGACCGGAAAAAACGCTTTAAGAAAGGAAGGCTTTCCTGTTACATCAATACTGCCGGAGATGACCGACCTAAGTACAGGGTGTCGGATAAGAACATCGACGGATACAAGCACTTGGGAAGATTGGTTTTGACTTTGAGAAATTACGAGGTATAGAAATGGAATCCGATAGAAGAAAAGTTTATGTTGAAGTAAATGTAACACACAGACCTGATGGGACGGCTCGTCCGAATTTCATCAAGTTTGAGAATGATGAAAAATATGAGATAGACCGTGTAATTCAGAAATGCCGTGCGGCTTCCACCAAAGTCGGAGGAACCGGTATCCGCTACACGGTACAGATTTGCGGCAAGCCCACATTTCTGTTCGACGAAGAAAACGGAAAGTGGTTTGTAGAAGCAAAATCCTAATGGTAGGAGGTTTTGTAACTTGAAACATTTATCGAGATTTGACATCGAAGCGATTGCCGACAAGTATGTTCAGGCATATATGGCACTTCCTGATGTCCGTAACACACAAATATACAGAATTGACCCGGAGCTTCTCTTGGAGAAGGTTCTCGGATTGAATGTCGAATACCAGCACCTATCCTATGACGGTAGTATTCTCGGAATGACCTCATTTACGGAAATGGGTGTTCAGGTATTTGAAGATGATGATAACGAAGCCTTTTTCTTTTTGGACGGGAAAACCGTTCTTGTGGAAAAGGACTTGAACTTTGACAGCAAGCTGAAAGGCAGAAAGAACTTTACCTTAATGCACGAGGGCAGCCATCAGATATTCAAGATGTTGTTCCCGCATGATTACGGTGTAACACAGAAATCTGCCGGAGTACATTATTGCAAGGCAAATTCCGAGAGGAATAAGCCAATATCCGATTGGGAGGAATGGCAGGCAAACACGCTTGGAGCTGCTATTCTTCTTCCTGAAAACCTCATAAAACAAGGAATGTATCTGTTCAGTCTCGGCGAAAAGATTGAATGCCTGAACAAGATATACTATCCGAGCGTATATAAAAGGTTTGACGCACTTGCTGATTTTTTAGGGTGTTCCAAAAAGGCTCTTGCCATACGAATGAAACAGCTTGGACTTTTGAAAAAGGAGTATCTTGATAATCCTTTTGATTTGGTTACGGTTTATCCGGAGGTGAGCGAGCTATGAAATCGTTGGAACAAAAGATAATCGTAAGGTGCAAAAACTGTGGCTGGCGTATTTTTGACAAGGTAACAATGACAACAGGCGTTATTGAACTGAAATGCCCAAACTGCCACAGAGTAGTAGAGGTTGACCTGTCCCTCCGCAAGGGAACGGTCAAGTACAGATTAACAAGAAGTAATAACAGAGCGAACAATTAAATATCGGGCAGATGTACCGAGCCACGAGTCCTTGAGCGAAAGCTCCTGAGTCATCAAATTGCCGGACGCTGAGAATTAAGGGATAGAAATATCCTAATGTTCTTGGTGTCCGGCTTTTTTGTCGCTCCCGAAAGGAGCAAGACCGTGACATATAAGTGGCTGGCTTATATCGCCAAGTATCCGTAATCTCCGAATTTTTGATTTCAACCAAATTCAAAAATTCAAATTCAAGGAGATTACGACAATGACAAAACTTACATTAGAACAACAGGAATTATTATTTGCGAACGACTGCAAGCTCATTAACCTGCGGTATGAATATCACGGCTACACCGGCACAGAGAAATGGGCGATTGTGACAGAACTGGCGGAAGAAGAATTGTGGGTTAAATACCCTGATGTTATCCGTCGGTACACTCCGTTCATTCTGCTTTCTATGGCTCAGGGCGAAGTGATTGACGAGTCATACAGAAACAACGATAAGTACGAAAAGCGAGCAAAAAGAACAATCGATGTGTATGGGTATGAAGATGACATCTCTGAACAATTCCACCGGGAACTGATTACTCCGTTTGTTGACCCGTTTGAGCAAGCGGAGGAAGAACGGATTGAGGAAGAAAAGGAACAGCTCCGTCAGTTAGAAATTGCGAAAGTCAGAAAGGTATTGGAAATGCTGAAACCTGTTCAGAGAGAAAGACTGATTAAAGCGATTTTATTAGGTATGAGTTCAAGAAAAATCGCAAAGGAAGAAGGCGTATATTACAGCGTTGTAGATAAGTCGATTGCTGCCGCAAGAAAAAATTTCAAGAAATTTTATGAAAACCTCTGATTTTGGGTGTGCATTTTGACCCCCTTTGTCCAAATGAGTGAAGGGGTTATTTCAATTCCGGATAAGAAATGCACTTTCAAAACTAAATGAACAGAGAGGTTATACATATATGCAGAGAAAAGAAATTCAGCGTGGAGATTTATTCTACTACGATTTTGGAAAAAGAGAGGGGTCTGTCCAGTCGGGAGAGAGACCTGTAATGGTAATTCAGGCGGACAACTTTAATGCAAATGCTCCGACAATTATTGTTGCTGCTGTTACGGCTGTGATGAAAAAGAAGTATCTTCCTTCACACATCATTTTGGGTGAGGACTTCGGTCTGAAGAAGCCGTCAATGGTTCTTCTTGAACAGATACAAACCGTCAATAAGGACGAACTGACAGACTACATTGGTTCGGTAAACGACGAAAGGCTTTGGAAGCAAATTAACGCAGCTCTTAAAAAGACTTTCGGTTTATGGATTTACAACACAGACAGAAACGGAGATGTTCGCTGCTTATGTCCCAAGTGTCTGAGCGACTATATCCACGACCCAAATTATATTGTCAGGCGTCTTGACCCTTTTGCTAAAAGCAAAGACCACTGCGACAAGTGTAATAACAGCGGTTGGGATTATATCGTTTATGACAAACGCACCTCGGTCAAAGGAAAGGGGTGCAGGAATGTCTAAACAAATCAGGAACAAGTTCAAATATGATATTCCGATTTATCACAGACCTATTATTTCCGTTGACGAAGCGACAGCTTATTCAGGAATAGGCAGAACCAAATTGTATGAGTTGACCACAATGGAAAATTGCCCCTTTGTAATTTGGGTCGGGACACGAAGGGTGATTAAAAGAAAATCATTTGTTGAGTATCTTGAAAGGCAATACTCAATTTAGCCTAAATGTCAAGTATGCGATGAGTCAATTCGCATCATTGGCTCATCGCAATTTTTCCAGTATCCTTTATGGCAGAAACGGCAAGGAGGTCATAGAGATGTCGGAAAAAAGAGCAACAAGAGTCAGGAATAAATATAAGTATGATGTTCCTTTATGGCACAGACCCATACTGTCTGTGGCAGAGGCTACCGAGTATTTTGGAATAGGCAGCAACAAGATATATGAATTGACAGAAAAAGAAAACTGCCCATTTGTTATTTGGATAGGTTCAAGGAGAGTTATTAAGAGAACTGCGTTTGAACGATTTCTTGAAAAGCAGTATTCGATTTAGGTAGGAATGGAGGAAATAGAAATGGCAGAGAATAAAAAGCAGTTTGAAATTCCGTTGTATGAAAAGCCTTTTCTTTCGATAGAAGAAGCGTCTGTATATACGGGAATCGGCAGAGACAAGTTATACGAACTTACAAATCCGGAAGATTGTCCTTTCGTTTTATGGATTGGCAATCGCCGAATGATTAAGAGAAGGGTTTTTGATGAGTACATTGAAAAATGCTACTCAATATGATGGGAGGTGTTAGTAATGGACAATAAAGAAACGGCAGAGCATTTTAGAAGCAGGAGTTCAGAAGTACCTTTATGGCACAGACAGAATATCTCAGTAGAAGAAGCCAGTGGGTACACAGGACTTGGAAGAGACACGATATATTCTCTCACGCAGGAAGATGACTGTGACTTTGTATTAAAAGTCGGACACAGAACGATGATAAAGCGAAAAAAGTTCGAGAATTATTTGGAAAACCTTTCGTCGATATAGGAGGTGCTTTAGGTGTTAAGAGTTATTAGTGAAGAAATCACTGCTTACAGAAGGCAGATTGATGAAAGAAAAAATGATTTACCACTATGGGAACGAAAAGTCCTTACTTGTGATGAAGCAGCCGCATATTCCGGAATTGGTATTAGAAGGCTGAGAAAAATGGCATTGGCAAAAGGGTGTCCGTTTGCTATTGCAAATGGTACACAGATTTTGATAGCAAGAGAAAAGTTTGACGCTTATATGGATAAAGCGGAAAAGGTTTAGGAGGAAAATAAAATGGCAAAGACAAAAAGACGAGATAAATCAAGAGTGGTTCTCCGTACAGGAGAATCACAACGTGCAGACGGTACATATCATTATAGTTGGACGGATGCAAATCGCAAAAGGCGTTATGTATATGCCAAGACACTCGATGAGCTTCGCTACAAAGAGGAGCAGATTGAAAAAGATAAAAAAGACGGCATAAAGGCAGAAGCTCGATATACTACCCTCAATGATATGTATGAGCTTTGGAGAGACTTGAAACGAGGTCTTAAAAACAATACCTTTGAAAACTATAAGTATATGTATGAGACATTCATTCGTAATCAAATTGGCTCAAAGACGGTATCTTCTTTGAAAAAGACAGATATTAAAAGGTTCTATAATTACCTTGCAGATGAAAGACATCTAAAACCGGCGACTATTGACAATATCCATACGGTTCTTCATCAGATTTTGGATATGGCAGTTGATGATGATTATCTCAGAAATAACCCTTCCAATAATGTGCTGAAAGAGTTAAAGCAGTCCCATTGTTTTCAAACGGAGAAACGCAGAGCCTTAACGAGACCGGAACAGGAATTATTTTTGAGCTATCTGAAGAATACACCGTCTGCAAGTTTGTGGTATCCAATTTTTGCGGTGTTGGTTGGAACGGGACTTCGTGTTGGTGAAGCAACGGGTCTCAGATGGTGCGACATTGATTTGGACGAAGGAATTATCAATGTTAATCATACGCTGGTATATTATGACCATAGAACCGACGGTAGTAAGCGTGGCTGCTATTTTAATATCAATACCACGAAAACGCCGGCTGGCAAACGCCAAGTCCCGATGTTGGATTTCGTCAAAGAAGCATTCCTTATGGAAAAAGAAAGACAGGAGCTTCTTGATATTCATTGTGAAGCTGTTGTAGACGGATATACTGATTTTATCTTTCTTAACCGTTTTGGACAACCGCAACATCAGGCAACCCTTAACAAAGCAATCCGTCGTATTATCCGTGACTGCAATGATGAACAGTTTCTGAAAGATGAAAATGCAAAGGTTTTGCTTCCGCATTTTAGCTGCCACTCATTAAGGCATACATTCACGACAAGAATGTGTGAAGCAGGGGTTAATGTAAAGGTTATCCAGGATACGCTTGGACACAAAGATATTTCTACAACCCTTAATATTTATACCGATGTGACGAAGGAGTTAAGGAGGTCTGAATTTGAAGGTCTTGACTCGTACTTCAAAAATGAGTATAATAAGGCGAATGAAGTATTATAAACTGCTCGTTTTCGTGGGCATTAGATTTACATCATTTACACCAATTTCTACAAATAATGCTGCTCCGAGGGTGTACGTTTAGGAGATAGGAAAGTCTAAAAATGGGCTTCAAACAACATATCAGTAGAACTTGGCAGATGATAGAACAGCAAGTGAATGATGTACCATTTCGTCCCCACAATGAAGCCCCTCGACTCCGACAAGAAGAAGTCCGACAATGAAGAGGGTAAGGCTGAAGCAGCCGCCCCGGCTGCTCCTGCTGCTCCTGTTGTCGAAGAGAAGATTGACTTCTCCAAGGTTGAGATTGAGCCGCTGTTCGCCGATTTCGTTGACTTCGAGACCTTCTCCAAGAGCGATTTCAGAGCTGTTAAGGTTCTGGAGTGCGAAGCCGTTAAGAAGAGCAAGAAGCTCCTCAAGTTCACTCTGGACGATGGAACCGGCACAAATCGCACCATTTTGAGCGGTATTCATGCTTATTATGAGCCTGAGCAGCTTGTTGGCAAGACCCTGCTGGCTATTACCAACCTGCCTCCTCGTCTGATGATGGGCATTGAGTCCTGCGGTATGCTTATCTCTGCTGTTCACCACGAAGAGGGCGAAGAAAAGCTCCATCTGTTGATGCTCGACAACCACATTCCTGCTGGTGCAAAGATGTATTAAGCAGTAAAATGCTCTGGTAAAATCGGGTTTTGATGCAATCGAAATTGCTTAAAAGAGCATGGAAAAAGTGAATTTACCAAAGTTTTACCAGAACTGAATTAGTTTTACCAAGCACCCAGAGTTTTCTCTGGGTGCTTTTCCTTTGCATTTCTTTACGGTCATACTTAATACAAAGAAAGGAAAGGAGAATTACGATATGACCGTAAACGAGATAATTACACAGCAAATCATTGACCGTATCGAAGAAGCCAAGCGAACGGGAAAGACATTTAACTGGGTCAAGCCTTTTGGAGAGAATGCTTGCCGATACCCCGTCAGTTACGAGCAAAGCCGAAACTATACGGGAGTGAACCGACTGCTCCTCCAACCAGATGAATACATGACAATGAACAAAGCAACTGAACTCGGCTGCACGATTCGCAAAGGATGTCACAGCAACATTGTTGTGTACTTCAATCTGATTGCCGACAAGGACGAGAACGGACAGCCGTTACTGGATGACGAAGGAAACGAAATAAAACGAGGCTATTTGAAATACTACCGTGTGTTCAGCCGTGCCGATGTACTGGACAAGGACGGACAGAACCTGCCGAGCAAATTCCCGATGCCACATTACAACCATGAAGAGATGGAACAACAGTTGAGAGAAACATTGTTGCTCTTTTCGATGATGTTCCGCAAATACTGTTCGGAGCATAATATTGAAATCCAGATAATAAAGGACGGCACGGAAGCCTATTTCATGCCGAGCAAAAACATTATTCGTGTGCCTGCCTTGGAGAACTTTAATAGCGTTTATTCCTACATCAGCACGATAGCCCATGAAGCAATTCACAGCACAATGATTCCGCTTCATCGAGAAACGGGAATGAGCCAAGAGCAGTATTCCAAAGAAGAATTGACTGCCGAGCTGGGGGCTGCCTTTATTCTCCAAGCATTGGGCTGTTATGATGACCGTCCCACTTCGCAGAGGGACAATAACATTGCCTATCTGGATGGATGGAGTAGCTTCCTCAAGGATGCCAAGACCGAACTTGTGTCAGCATCGGCAAAGGCGCAAGAGGCATCCGATTATATCCTTGAATATGCTAAGGAGTACATGAAAGAGAACGAACAGCAGCGGAATGAGATAAAGCAAGAGGAGGAACGATAATGGACAATTTTGAAATCATAGATGATAACCTGCTTACAAAGCTGAGCATCCGAAGCGGAGAGGGCTTTCTTACCTTAGTAGATGATGAAATCGAGGCAGAGCCGCCAAAGGACACTCGAACGGTAGTTGAAGAATCTGCACCCAATATAAATACAATCATTCAGAGTGTTCTGGCAAATCAAGCCCAGCCACAGCCAGACATTATTTATTTGGATGGAAGCTACGAGAAATACAAGAAAGATAATCCAGATGACCTATTCCCACACGGTGGCTGGATTCTGTCAAAGGATTAAAAACAAGCACTTCGCTCTGGTGAAGTGCTTTTCGTTATTCATAAGTAAAAATGCTCCCTCTATGATTGACAGTGTTTTCCTTTTTCACTGTCTCTCATAGAGGGAGCATATCAATGCGGGATGGGGTAATTATTTACACGAAGAATGTCATTTCTTTATCTGCCAAGTAGTAATTCTACTGCTTTCGTTAAGTCCGCCGCAGTAATATGTTCCCGCAGCTTTATCGCCCCATGTTGCACCAGATTCGAGTGTAATATAGGTTGTATTTCCCGCCAAAGGCTCACCGTAGAATGTACCGGAAGAGATTTTCAGATTTGCCCATGTAGTCAGATTACCACACATACCAACTGTGCCGATTGCCTGATTATCTTCATTATTTGCCAGCTTCAGAACGGTATAGTCGTTCTGTCCGCTTCCCTGATTCGTTCCCAAAATTCTGCCAGCTGCCTGGTTTTCGCCCACGCTCAAGGTAAAGCTATGACCAGTAAAACCAAGCTTGAACGCAGGAGAGGTGATCGCCGCAGTACCGCCGGAGCAGTTCTCAATGACACCCTTCTGAGCTGAACCAACAACGCCGCCGGCGAACTTGCCGTGTACGCTTGCAGTATTGGTACAATCCTTAATTGTACCACCGGCAAAACCGCCAACTATACCACCGGAAAAGGCAGCATCGGTTCCTTTCACCGACTGGGTATTCGTGCAATCGGAAACGTTCTGGCTTCCTGTAATGATGCCTACGATTCCTCCGCATTCCTCATGCGCCACGATTATCCCGGAATTGCTGCATTTGGTGATTCTTCCAGCAGTATTGTCACGGGTAGCGTAACCAACAATCCCACCCGAATACTTGCAGCTTTCATCGCCGATGTTACCAAAATTGCTGCAATCGGAAATTGTCACACCCGGATTGGCATATCCGACAATACCGGCAGTACCGTAGTTTCCGCCGCTGACAGTACCACTGTTGGTGCAGTTCTGCACTGAGATGGCTGCTTCGTTTGTCAGGCAAATGACGCCACCAGCCTTGCCACTGCTGGGTGCTGTGACCTTTGCATAGTTATGGCAGTTGATAACAGAACTGTTCCCATCTACACGGGCTACAACACCAGCAGCATTCTTGCTGTTAACAGAACCATAAACCGACAGGTTTTTGACAGTACCGCCATTAATAGCACCAAAGAAAGCTGCGTATCCATCAAATGTATCACTATTCTGAATCTCATTTGTATTGGAAATTGTCATTCCTTCGACTTTGAAATTCTTTCCATCGAATACGCCGCTAAATTTATTGCTGCTCTTCTGACCGATGGGTGTCCACTCGGAACCGCTCAGGTCCAGATTTCTCAGCAAAACGACAGTTTTTCCGGCGTAAGAGTTGCCGGCATTTACGCTGTCGCGGAAAGCGGCTACGGACATACCTTGACCGTCTACAGCAACCTCATGCTCGCTCTTATAACTGATAGTATAGGAGCTATAAGTGGAAGAGTAGATATACAGCTTGCCGGTAGCGGCATCATAGCGATATGTGCCGTCTGCATTGGTGGTTGCCTCAGTCATTGCAGTACCGTTGTGAGTGACCTTTACTTCCTTGAGTCCTGTGCTAAGCTGAATAATGTTCTCAACAACTTTACTGAACTTATGAACCCCTGTGGTAGAGCTTCCGTTCACATAGTAATATCCGATGTCATAGGTAACAGAATCCGCAGAGGAATTGGTGGTCTTCAGCACACGCTGGAGCTCGCCGCCGGCTGCGAGGGTGATGGGGGTAGTGCCGGAAGTGTTCTCATAGATCTCTGTGCTTGCAGGAATATTGGAAACAGCCTTATCGTTTGCAATCGTTTTCTCTGTAGTGGGAGCGCTTGCGAATCCGATGCTATCCGTGTTATTCAGCACGGGAGCCAGAACAGGATACAGAGCGTCCTTGTCATACTGATCGTCGATACTGTCAAATTCAACCGTATCCTGGGTAGCAATAACGGTAATGCCGATGCCGTCAATGGAGAGACCCTGGTACTCGTTGCCTGCGGTTTCCTGCATGTGACCCTTTATGGTAAACTCGTTGTTGGCGCCAACTGCAAGATGTTGTTCTGTTCCCAGTGCAACTGTACCGATAGTCCAGTCGATAACATCGTTGAGCGTTGCGTCGCCGTTAATGCCGGTAATGATAACCTTGTACTTCAGCGCGAGATTGCCCTTATTGACAACGCGAAGCGCGGGCAGCTCATATGTACAGCCGGGCTCCCAAAGAATCTGCGTGCCTGAAGCGGAAATCGCGCCGTTCACCTTGAACTGCAATGTTTTGCCCTCGGCGGATACCCAGTTTGCTCCGTCATACATTTCCAGAGCAACATCAAGCGTACCTGCCTGAATCTTGTTCACAGCCGTTGACGCGGTGTCTGTGAACCATGCGAAGGTGGTGCCTATCAGCATCGCACAACACAGCAACAGTGCAACGACAGAGGACATCAAGGCATGCTTTGTTGTCTTTTTGCTATTCATTGTTTTTCCTCCTTTAATAACTTTTCGTCTGCGATAGCACTATGTAATCGGAATTTTACCGTTTACATCGATATTTTGCAGATGCAGATCTGCTTTGCTTTTCGGCAATCAAAGGTACAAAAACCTCATGCCATTTGATTGTCCATTTCCCGGAAAGGGAGAGAACGCTAAAACTTAGCTGATCGTTACGTCCTCAGAAGAAACCACTCTGCGGTCTGCTTATCTGTAACAAATCAGGCCGCCAGTACCGCACCGATCCGGATTTTTAATTCAGGAACACTGAAGCAGCAATCCTCGATATAGTACCCTTTTCCTTTACTGAGTGCCGCCTCCAAGGGGCTTCCTTCAAAAAGGCATAAACTATCATCAAACATGATAACACAAGTTTTGTCGATTTGCAAGGATTTCTATCACTTTTCCACGATATTTCTGTGCAGCCTTACAATGGATGTGAGACCAAATGAATAGAAAAAGGCGATTGAGTATGTTAGAATAAAGTCACCACAACAATCCCTAACGAAAGGACTCAATCGCCATGGATATTGTAACACAGGAAAAGAAAAACAGCAAGTAGTATTTGCCCCACACGGTGAGCACAAAGGAAGGTGCCGTGAAGCTGTACCGCTAGACAAAGGATATTGACTTTGTGCTGCGCCGGTATCATATCTCCAAGGCATCCCTTATGCGTTGGAATAGACTGTACGACGGCACGAAAGAATCGTTAATGCCAAAGTCTCACAGACCCCATACACCGCACTCAAACGCCCACACAGAGGAAGAATTGAGCTGGATCCGGAACTACCATCGCCGCAATCCCAACATCAGCATGTGCGAATTGTACGGCAAACTCCGTCAGGAGAAAGCTTACAGCCGACACCCGGGGTCATTATACCGTGTGTTTCTCCGGCTCGGATACCGGCAGAAAGTGGAATCCACCAAGAAGAAATCCAAGCATCTGGGTCACTACGATACGCCCACGGAATTGGGCAAAAAGTGGCAAATGGATGTAAAATATGTGCCGACAGCCTGTTATGCGGGGACGGACGATGAGAAATTCTACCAATACACCATGATAGAAGAAGCCAGCCGGGAACGGTTCATTTACGCCTACAAGGAAGCCAGCAGCTACAGCACGGTAGACTTTGTGCAGCGTGCAATCATCTACTTTGGCTATGCGCCTGACATGATCCAGACAGACAATGGCGGAGAATTTACTCACACGCAAAAGACAAATCGCGTTCATCCTTTGGATGCACAGCCTGTCGAAAAAGGTCGCTTTGGGCGGCCTTTTTCTCGCAAATGGGCGGGAAAAGTGTGGTATAATGGAGACGGGTGATCAAGATGCTGACAAAATATGCTGAAAACAGAAACATGATCGAATTTGCAAGCCTGGAGCAAATGGTTCCTGTGAACCATTTGCTCCGGCAGATTGATGCGGCCATCGACTTCAACAGAATTTACGACTTCGTGGCCGATCTGTATTGCAAGGACAACGGCCGGCCGAGTATTGATCCGGTGGTTTTGTTCAAAATCGTGCTGATTCAGCATATCTATGGCATTTCCTCTCTGCGCCGGACGCTGGAAGAAGTGGGAATGAACATGGCATACCGCTGGTTTATCGGCTATCCCATCAATGAGCCGGTTCCGCATTTTCCACCGTAAGCTACAATTTCAAGCATCGGTTCAATACGGCGTCGGTGGAGTATGTATTTCGCTGGGTCTTACAGGCGGCGGCCGATGAGGGATATCTGGACACCGAAGCTGTTTTTATAGACGGAACGCACATTAAGGCGAATGCGAATCTGAAGAAGCAGGCCCGAAAGGCTGTACCCAAAGAAGCCAAGCGATATGCCCATGAATTGTTCGAGGAAATCAACAAGGATCGGGAAAGCCACGGGAAGAAGCCGTTTGAGGAGGACGGGCAGAAACCCGACAGGGAGCCGGAAATGGTGGAAAAGACGGTTTCCACCACCGACCCGGACAGCGGCATTTTCCACAAGGGCGAGCACAAGAAGGTGTTTGCCTACGAAGCGCATACCGCCTGTGACAAACACAACTTTGTTCTCGGCGTCCATGTGACTCCGGGGAATGTCCACGACAGCGTTGCCTTTGAACCTCTGTACAATGACCTTTGCGCCCATTACCCCGAGCACAAAATTGTAGCGGCCGACAGTGCCTACAAGACCCCGTGGATCTGCAAAAGAATTTTTGAAAGCGGCCGTGTACTTTCCACCGCCTATATTCGCCCCAAAACAAAAGACGGAAACCATCCGTGGTATGAGTATGTTTACGATGAATATTACGACGATGTGATCTGTCCCGAATACAAAGCACTTCACTATTCCACCACCAACCGCGAAGGATACCGGGAATACAAAAGCCGCAGCTATCTGTGCAAGGATTGCCCTACCCGTGCCATGTGTACACAGAGTGCCAAGTGCGAAAAGGCGGTCGCGCGGCATATCTGGCAGGACTTTGTGGAGAGGGCAGAGGATGCCCGGCACACACCGGCATACCGGGATATCTATAAGTTGAGAAAAGAGAAGATTGAGCGTGTCTTTGCGGATGCCAAAGAGAAACACGGCATGCGCTATACGCAGTACAGAGGCTTGGCCCAGGTTACCAACTGGGTGAAGCTGAAATTTGCTGCCATGAATCTGAAAAAGCTGGCCACTTGGAAGTGGAAAGCCAGCCATCCTCACCCTGACGGAGGAAAAAAGAGGAAAGTTTCCTCTCCCTTGTTTTCAACAGCCGCACTTTTCCCTGTGTTTTTCCACTTCCGTTTCAAAAAGCCCGCTTTGGCGTGATGCCAAAACGGGCTTTTTCTACAGGCTGAAGCAGAGCCTACGGGCTCTGCTTTTTTTGAATCCAAAAGGTTTTTGGATTCAAGAATCGCTCTAAAAACTGCCGCATTTCCTCATAAGTATTTTTTCTGCGATTTTGGGGACGGTTTATGACATAATCCATAAAAACAGCCCGTGATGCTCGACTGAGAAAGCACCACAGGCTTGAAACTAGGAGGAAATGTTTCATTTATGGTAAAAATGACCGTTATAAAAAAGATATGAGGAAATCTTGCAGTTTTGTGCAATGATTCATCGTTGCAAATCAAGATTCCAGCGGATTGTGTTTTCGATGGATTCCATCGAGTGAACAAGCTGGTTTTCGTACTCGGTCAAGGCCTCTTCCAGAGCCGTATGCTCTTTGGAGCGAAGCTCACCGGCAATGCCGTTGGATAATGCCATCACTTTTTTCGCCTCTGCCTTTACGGCTGCATTGGCTTCTTGGAGGGCTGCTATCTCTGCATCCAGAGCCGTGCCCTTTATCAGATGGCAGAGCAAAGACATTAGCTTTATCAGCTTGATAATCAGCAGGTCGGAATCATATATAATGGAATCCAGCAGCGATTGTATCTTCTTCTCATTTGCTCGGCTCTCCTTGCGAGTGGATGCGATTTCAGACCATAGCTCATTTTTCTTGATACGATATTCAGCAAAGAACTCCGAGGATGCAGAACGATACTCCGACCAGTATTCCGCTAATCGCTTGCTGTCGGCAGTCAGCATATCGGAATACTTTTCACTCTGGGCTTTCAATGACTGTACCTCTGCGAACAGCCGACCGTCCTTATTCTTTTTAAGGAACTTCTTAAAATCGTCTTGGCTCTGCACGAGCTGTCGCATACCGGCATTGACCTTGGATGCTGCTGTGCTGACTTTCTCCTTTTCTGTGACAAGGGCGTATTCCTCTTTATCCATGTGCTTATGGGAGTGTGAGCCATCAATGATGTTAATATCATGTCGATGGGCAATTTCCGTCAGTATTCTGCGCTCCTGCTCTTGGAAAGCGATAGTGCCAATATCGCCCTTTTCGCCGGAGCATAGACCTTGCTGCTTAAATGCACCGTTCTCTGATGCTCGCTTCGACAAGCCTCTGGATTGTTCCAAATCCGACCACGGAATATAGTCGATATGCAGATGGGCACACGAGGAAGGCTCGTCCCTATGGAGATATGCTCCGAATACATAGAGATTCGGATTTCGTTTCTCAAACTCTGCAATGTACTCTTGCAAAGTATCAACACATAAATCTTCTTTCTCACCGCCGTTTCGGAAAATGCCGTTATAGGCGTCTCGGTTGCCGACTGATACTATCAGCTCAAAAAAGGGCTTTGGATATGTGGAGCGGATTTTTGCAAGCTCCTTTTTGGATGCGCCTCTTGCTCTGGCTTCGTCCAGCTTCTTTTCGCCAGCCTCAAACTGCTTGCGGATATGTTCGTAGTAATCCTTAATCTGACGGCTGGGTTTCTTTCCCTTGTTGTACTCTGTAAGCACTTCATCGAACAGAGTGTGATACGCCTCTTGAATGGGAATATCACGGTACACGATGTTCAGATGTGTCCGTTCCTTATCACAATGGGGAACGGCGATGGAGCGATTATTGTGCCCGATGCAAGCCGATGCCGCTGTGCCTTTGTGTACTGATGCTGTTAAATCATAACTCATAATTTGTACCATCCTTTCTTTGGTTATTAAAGTAAGGATGGCTTTTTTTATTATCAATCGCGGTGAAACCGTGCGCTGATAATAACACAATATTACGAGCGTCCGTGCCGGAACACTCGCTTGTGCTCTGCGAGGCTTGCTCCCTACGGTCATTCAGTGCATTTTCTTCGATTTGGAATGGCATCCATCATATTTATATCAAAGGAAAAATCCCAAATTACAAGAAGGAGGAAACAATCGTGAAAAAGTCAGAAATCAGATTCACATTGCCGGAGAGTGAGAAGAACCGTTTGAAGCGAGAAGCACTCGACAGGGGGATGCCGTTGAACCGATATGTTTGCGAACTGATAGGAGTGAGTCTTACTGCCGAAGATGTAAAGCTGGCACCGTCCGTGGACACATTGAGAAGAGAGCTTGGCGAGGTTCGTTATAAGCTGGCACACTCGGCCAACCTGCCAAGGGAAGAAGTTGAACAACTCAAAGAGCGCAAATACATTCTTCGTAGATTGCTGGAATCGTAATTCTCCGATTTTCCAATCAGTCGTTCATACTTAAATTACAATCGAATATCGAAGTGGAGATGCACGAACCCACTATAAAAAACGTAGGTGTGAGCGAGCCGATGCAATAAATCGTTCCGGCAGAACAGATGCTATTTCCCCATCTACTGTCGTCATTGGAGAATGTTGCTGAACTCCAAGTAAATAAAAATGGCAAAGGTCGGAAGATGACAATAGAATCAGAAAGTGACGGACCAGGGGTCATTGAAGTCCGTTTGACCAAAATCAAACTAACTTTCTGCCGAGGTATGAAAAAACTCGGTCTGTGGGAAATGTTAAGCGAAACGAAGCGAGGATGATATATCCAAATGTTTGCAAGGCAGATTTCACCTCTCGTAGGTGAAGTCTGTCCACTTCGCTCACTCGCTCGGATGTATCGGGTTTGTTCGGTTTACGGTATTGGGTTTGAGGTTATGGATTAGGGTTCAAGGTTAATGGTTAAAGGTTTTAGGTGCTCGGTACTCGGTTACGGGTTAAAGGTAAAAAAGGTATGCAGAAAAGATAATACTGTAAATATTCCATCATACTTGGTTACGGGTATTAAGATAACCCAGAAAGGTAGGTAAATACGATGAACTATAAAGAAAGAGCAGAACTGATGAAGGAACTCTGCGAAATATGTGAAACATTAAACATGGCAAAGGCAATCTTGGATAAGACAGGCGAAGCACCTTTGCCATATGAAACATACTCTGAGCTTAATAAGAGGCGAGAAGAGATAAGAACTATACTTCGCTCTAAGAAATGAAAAGAAAGATACTATTATTTCCCTTTGTGGGTAATTGGGACGGCAGCTTATAGGCTGCCGCCTTTCCGTTATACGATAAATACCTCGCCGTCAAACTTGACAGCGGTATCCTTGACAAAATCCTTTTCCACATCCGTATAGATGTCCATAGTGGTGCTGAAATCAGCATGCCCCATAATGGACTGGATGACCTTGATGCTCATACCAGATTCCATCAGTCGAGTGCAAAAGGTATGTCGGAGAACATGGTTCGTGATATGAGGCATATCTGGCATAGATGGGTTGGTTTCGGCACAGTCGTTGTAATCGCGACTGATACGGTTAATCGCCTCATTGATGGAGGAAGGAGATAGGATGTTCCCAAAGCGATTGGTAAATATCCAGCCGTCAACACCATCAATGATGGGGCTTGCAACATTGGATGCTTCCATTATTGCCTTCTGGTTCAGAAGAGCTTCCCTTGTTGCATCAAACATCGGTATTGCTCGCACACCGTTCTCGGTTTTGGGAGCAGACATTAAATGATAGCAGCACTTGCCATCCTCCCATTGACGGTATGCCATCGAACGGGAAACATTGATATAGCCGTTCTCAAAATCAATGTCATCCCATGTGAGGGCGTTTAACTCACCTATTCGCAATCCAGTACCGAGAAGGACAGTAATAACATTCACCCATGCAGAGTATTTAGGATTGCTCTTCATAAAGCTGGTGAAAGCAGATTGCTGTTGCTTGGTTAGTGCCACTCGCTTGGACTTCTCCCAAAGGGGACTGCTACGGATTTCCTTCATAGCCTTGGTACACGGATTAAAGGTAATGATTTCGTCTGTTCGGGCATCCTCAAAAATCGGATTCAGAATGGTGTGAATGACCTCCATCGAATTTGGCTTGAAGCCTTTCGATACTATCAAATCGTTATAAAAGGCTTGGACAACAGAGTAATTGATGCTAATTAGCTTTTGAGTGCCGAGGGTTTTGCGGACATAGTTCTCGTACATATAAATGTAGTTATTTCTGGTCGTGGCTCTCAGTCCAATCTTCTTCTTAATCCAGATGTCGTATCGGTCGTTGAGAGTTGCCGTCTTACAAGTGAAATAGTCCTTGCTCTTGGCAACAGCTTCCTCAATTTCGCGTTCAAGGTCACGAAGAGGTCTGCACTTCCTTTTGCCTTCGGGTATCTTGTCTGTTGCTGTCAGTCGCCAGCTATAGACACTCCTTGACTTACCGAACTTGTCATAATAACGGTACTCGTATTGTCCGGTTGCTTTCTGATACTCCCCATCGTTAAGGATGCGTCCCTTAGAATCCCTTCTCTTTGCCGTATTCATAGTAAATTCCTCCTTGCTCAAAGTTCTTTTGTGCCAGATGCCTATGCAAACATCCGCAGCTCTTTGTGTTGCCAGAAATGAGGTCGATGGAGCGAACATCGGTTATCTTTCCGCAATCACATTTGCACCGCCAGAGGGCTCGGCGGCCTATTGTTCCTATACGCCTCTTAACTGTCAATCTCCCGAATCTCTGACCTTTCAAGTCCTTAGCATTAGAGCGGTGCTTAAGGCATCCACAGCTCTTTGTATGTCCACCACGGAGGGCGTATGTTGACACAATGGTTGTATTTCCGCAGTCGCATAGGCACTCCCAATAGGCGGTTCGATTTGACTGCTTATCGGATTTGCGGATAACAGATAGATGGTTGAATCGCATTCCAGTTAAGTCTATCTTCATAGCTGTTACCTCACCATATCGCTGCCGTATGAAGGACCCAATCCTCGAAAGCCTTCTTCTTAATCAGCTTCTTCTTGCCGACATACAGAATGTAGTCCGCATTGGGTTCGACATCTAAAAGTTTACGAAACGTTGTTTCACCGATATTGAAGTAGGCACATGCCTCCTCAACCGTAAGATTAAACTTGTTCTCTGGCGCAATTGTCGGAATCGCCATTCTAAAATACTGCTCGTTATTCATGAATTAACCTCCTTCAAAAATGCTTCTTATTGACTTTACGATGTGAATATGCTATACTACTAAATAATCATTTTTTGATGGCATTCAGCAATGGTTGTAAATTGCCTATGCCACTAAAATTTGATGTTTATGACGGATATGTAATCCGTCTATACTGCTAATATACAGCATATGCTCTTCATTGTCAAGAGCCATTACGAAAAAAGAGGAAGTTTTTTTATGGGAGAGATGACGGGTTACGGTGTTTGCATCAGAAACCACGAGCTAACCGTCGAAGAATTGAAAAAGACCGTAACATATCAAGAACTCCAAGAAATCGGATTTGATGGTATCATTGAAGTTGTCCATAGTGAAACACATACCAGACCGAAACTTGAAGCATTGATAAATGAATACGGTGCTGGTGACAGAATAGATATGTATTCTATTGATACTCTTCTTATGGGCTCTCATAACAATGCCGTTCGTTATTATAGTGAGATAATCAGAAAGGGCATTGATTTATACGTTCTGGACAATTCAAAGGGAGTAAAAAGATTGTCCCCGTTCTCTACAGTTCGCTTCGGTGATACCCGTATTGGTGAGCAGAACTTTGAACACACTAACAGCAGTAATGAAGAGCTGATACGGTCTTTTGAAGAATATGTTGCTAATAACGATGCAAAGAAAAAGTCTGGTGGTGTAAAAACCGAACAACGAAGAGACTTCTCTGATGCCTTTAAGCAACTGTATTTCGCTTTTGAAAGTTATCAAATCAGCTTGCCTGATACAATGGCACTTTTGAGCGAGTATTGCGGCATCGAGAATAAAATCACTTTTTATCTGATGTGCCACGATTATGAGCTGTCATCTGATTATCCCTACGACTTTGATGGATATTCGTTGAGTGTTCCCGAACTGCTTGAATTGCCAAAACGAGTTGGTGGTATTCCAGAGCTTTACTATGAAATAAAGTCAATCGCACTAAAAAAAATGACATCCGCCCAGAACTGGAAGGATGCCATTGAAGATGCGATTTTAGTTTCAAACTGTTTTTGTTCTTACGATGTGTTTCACCGTTGGGAATTAGTCGAAGAGAAGAAGCCGAAGCCTCGTAAACCAGTAATCCTATCGTTCAACGAAAACGAATACAGAGCAGCTTTCAAACCATATTGCAAAGACTAATTTACCAGAGTTTTACCAATGGCAAGTAACGGATTATACGCCCGGACAACACTCTATACGCCTTGTGATTATAAACAAAAATCACGGAATGGTATTGATTTTCGGGATATAATAGGTTATAACAAGTGGCAAGGAAACATAAGAACTTATCTTTTCACAGGGGAGATAATTCTTTGAATTTCCCGACAATGAAGCCGTTGGACTCTGACAAGAAGGTTTCCAAGGAAGTTTCTGCTCCTGCGGAGGCTACTCAGACTGCTCCCGTTGTGGAGGAAAAAATTGATTTTTCCAATGTTCAGATCGAGCCTCTGTTCCAAGATCAGGTCGATTTTGACACCTTCTCCAAGAGCGATTTCCGTGCCGTAAAGGTCAAGGAATGCGAAGCCGTGAAGAAGTCCAAAAAGCTCTTAAAGTTCGTTTTGGACGACGGAACCGGCGTAGATAGGGTCATTTTGAGTGGAATTCACGAATATTATGAGCCGGAAGAACTGGTTGGTAAGACCTGCATTGCAATCACCAATCTGCCTCCAAGAGCGATGATGGGTATCGACTCCTGTGGTATGTTGATCTCCGCCGTGCATCACGAAAACGGTGAAGAAAAGTTGCATTTGCTGATGGTCGATCCTCACATTCCGGCAGGCGCAAAGCTCTATTGATTGCCCCTAAATTGTCGGTGCTTACGCCACAACTTACGCCAATTTACTCCGAGCTTACGCCAAAAATGCGTTTGGAATTTTGCGATTGCAGACAAGTTCCGATAGCATACGATAATTTCATATGATTTAAGCCCGCTGATTTCGATCAGCGGGCTTTTTCTATTTCTGCCCCTATTACATCTTTGTGATGTGATAGGGGCTTTTTTGTTCCTGAAAGGTGGTCGAAAAAATTTTTTTGAAAAATCTCAAAAAAACTTCGTACAAATCGAAAAAAATTTCCCAGTTGGTTAGTGAGGGCAAAAACCTCACGAACCTTGAAAATCGAATAGACATTCAACAGGTACATTCCTGATCGGGGGTGAAAGCCCCAGCCGGATGAAGGTGCGCCACGAACTTCCTGCCCACAAGGGTCATCACAGAAAGCAAGGTTGGTAGCGATTCCGAACCATTCTGAAATATCCGCTTGCTACGGATAAGGCGATGAAACGATTCAGGGACAATGATACTTCCCTATGGGGCTGGCGGAGTACCCGGCAGAGGTGAGATTCCTATGAGTTCGGTCAGCAGCCGAACGCCTGTTGATTTCCTTTTACGCATACAGCAATATCGGCATCAACAAGATTGACAGTATGCTGAGAACACCCAACTGCCCGTTCGTGCTTTTCGTCGGCACAAAGAAGCTGGTCAAACGAAAGGAATTTGAACAGTTCATCAGTGAGAAGCTGGTGATATAAGAGGATCCGGAAAATTTACAAATAGGCGGAGAGTTTTTTCACGCAAGGGCTTGAGAAAAAGGACGTTATATGCTATAATTTATTTGTAGTAGTGTGTCCTTTTTCGCAAGCGTGGAAAGGATACAATCTATGGGTAAGAATCTGAAAGGCAAAGAATGTGGTATCGGACGCTGACGGTCAACAAAACACTGGAGTTCCGACACGGTGAAAAGTATTGGCGTGCGGGTCCTCCGAAAACGCAGCACGGCTACCGTACAATACCGCTGACGGATCGGGCTTATGAAATCCTCAAAGGTATTTGGGACAGCCGTCCGGAGCAGAAGGAGTCCCCGACGCTGGACAAGACACTTGATTACATAGACCGGCGCACGGGCGTTTCTTCTCGGCTTGTCATGCGTGATCTTGTCTTTATCAACTGGCGAACAGGAGAGCCAGCGAAGAACAGTTCCTATGATACCCACTTATATAAGCTCTGCGACGAAGCGGGGATCAAGCACTTTTGTATGCACGCTTTGCGCCACACCTATGCAACGCGTGCAATCGAAAGCGGTATGCAGCCGAAGGTGCTGCAAAAGCTGCTGGGTCATGCCAGCATAAAAACAACAATGGATCGGTACGTTCATGTGACTGCCGAATCGCTGGATTATGCCATCAAGCAATTTCAGCAAAATGGTGTAGTCTGATGAAATCCAATAAATCCAAATGCAGAAATGGCGTAAAAATGGCGTAAACCCAAAACGCCGAACGCTGAAACCCCTTGAAAATCAAGGGAAATCGAAGGAGAATGAGTATATATGAAATTAGGAATCGTGGGGCTGCCCAATGTGGGCAAGTCGACTCTTTTCAACGCCATTACCAACGCCGGAGCGGAGAGCGCCAACTATCCCTTCTGCACCATTGAACCCAATGTGGGTGTGGTGGCGGTGCCGGATGCGCGGCTGGACAAGCTGGCGGAGATGTACCAGCCGGACAAGAAGACCCCGGCGGTCATCGAATTCGTGGACATCGCGGGCCTGGTCAAGGGCGCCAGCCAGGGCGCGGGGCTGGGAAACAAGTTTCTGGAGAACATCCGCCGCACCGATGCCATCGTCCATGTGGTACGCTGCTTTGACGACGAGAACATCATGCATGTGGTGGCCGATGCAGGTACCAATGTGCCGGTGGATCCCCTGGGAGACATTGAGACCATCGATCTGGAGCTGATCATGGCGGATCTGGAGATGGTGAACCGCCGGGTGGAAAAGGCCAGCAAGGCGGCCAAGGGCGACAAGAAATTTCTCCACGAGGCGGAGGTGTTCAAGGCTCTGGCGGAGCATCTGGACGGGGGGAAGTCCGCCCGCACCTTTGAGTGTGACAAGGAGGACGCTGCGCTGCTGGCCACCGCCGATCTGCTGAGCCTGAAGCCCATCATCTACGCCGCCAACATGGACGAGGCGGGCTTTGCCGACTGTGACAGCAACCCTTATTTTAACGACGTCAAGGCGCTGGCCGAAAAAGAGGGGGCCCAGGTGCTGCCCATCTGCGCCAAGCTGGAGCAGGATATTGCCGAGCTGGATGACCCCGAGGAGCGGGCCATGTTTCTGGAGGAGCTGGGGGTGGAAAAATCGGGACTGGACCGACTGATCCAGTGCAGCTATGACCTGCTGGGCCTTATCTCCTTCCTCACCTACGGCAAGGACGAGTGCCGGGCCTGGACCATCAAAAAGGGCACCAAGGCGCCCCAGGCCGCAGGCAAGATCCACTCGGACATCGAGCGAGGCTTCATCCGGGCGGAGACCATCAACTTTGACGAGATGATGGCCTGCGGCGGCAGCGTGGCCGCGGCCAAGGAAAAGGGGCTGCTGCGCTCCGAGGGCAAGGACTATGTGGTCAAGGACGGCGACATGATCTACTTCCGGTTCAATGTGTGAAGTAGAAGGCATTTGTCGAGAGTAAAAGGACGCGCCTTGCGGCGAAGAAAATTTTTGATTCCATACGATATTATGATATACTGAAAGCCACCCCGGGAGGGGTGGCTTTTTTGTGGTATTTACATTAAGGGATGGTTTGCTGCTCCTGGGCCGGGGCGGCATCGGCTGCGGCGGGGGTATCGCCAGCGGGGACGGCAGCGGTTTCGGACACGGCGGACGCGTCGGGAGCAGCGGAAGAGTCCGGGGACTCGGGGGCGTCTGCCGGGGCGGTGGGAGTGGACTGCATCCCCTCTGCAGTGGCGGAAACCAGGGAGGACATGGCCTCTGTCCGGCCGGCCTCATAGGCATCGGCTCTGGCCTTTTCCATTTCCTGCCGCCGGGCCTTTTCCGCCGAGCGGCGGGCGGAGGCGCGCAGCAGCGCATTGATCAGCAGGTACACCAGCAGCACAGCCACCAGAATGAGTCCTACCCAGCCCGGGATCCGGATGTGCCAGAAATTGCGCACGGCGAAGTATTCCCGCAGCATGCCCTGATAGTACAGCACTACACCCAGGGCGATGCAGACGATGGCAGCCAGAAGGGACAGCACGGCCCGGATCCTGGCCCGGCCCCGGCGGACAAAGAAGAAAATCACCAGTGCAATGGCCAGCAGGAATAGAGCCGGAGACTGGCAGCACAGGATATATCCGAAGGTATGGTTCATAGCGGGCACCTGTTCCTTAGAGCATGTTCTTGCCGCGGACCATGTAGCGGCCCATTTGCTGGCCGATCACATGGCCGTTTTCCACCATGAGATTGCCCCGCAGCCACACCTGGCTTACACAGCCGCGGGTGACGAAGCCCTCATAGGGGGTGTAGCCGGCGCGGCTGACCATATCCTCGGCGCGGAGGATGTGATCGGCCTGGGGATCGTAGACCACAATGTCCGCGTCCGCACCGGGGGCGATGATGCCCTTGCGGGGGAACATACCGTAGAGCTTGGCGGGGTTTTCCGACAGGGCCTTGCACATGGTGGCCAGAGAAATTTTCCGGGTGGCCACACCGAAGGAATACACCAGCTCACCCCGGGCCTCTACCCCGGGAAGGCCCCCGGGGATCTTGGTGAAATCACCACGGCCGGCGTCCTTCTGCTCCAGAGTGAAGGCGCAGTGGTCAGTGGAAATGGTCTGGATATCCCCCTTGCGCAGACCGGCCCACAGGGCGCGGCAGTCCTCCGCCTTGCGGATGGGAGGCGCGCAGACGTAGCGGGCGGCACGGGTGTAGTCCTCGTTATAATACACGCTATCGTCCAGCACCAGATACTGGGGGCAGGTCTCCACATACACCTTCTGCCCCCGGCGGCGGGCGGCGGTGACCTCCGCCAGGGTGGCGGCATTGGTCAGGTGGACGATGACCACGGGAATATCCACCGCCTGGGCGATGCGCAGGAGACGGCTCACGGCCTCGGCCTCCAGAAAATCGGGGCGGGTCTCGGGATGGGAGGAGACGCCCATCTGGCCGGCGGCCTTCTTCTCCGCAATGAGGGCGTTGATGACACCGCTGTTTTCGCAGTGGACACCGCAGATGCCGCCCTTTTCCTTGAGCTTTTTCAGGGCCTTGTACATGGCCTCGTCCCCGATCATCATGGCGGGATAGGTCATATACATCTTGAAGGAGGAGATGCCGGCGGCGTACATGTCGTCGATCTCTTTTTCGATCTCCTCGTTCCAGTCGTCGATGGTCATGTGGAAGCCATAGTCGCACCAGCACTTGCCATCGGCCTTTTTGTGCCACAGCTCCAGGCCGTGGTGCAGAGACTCGCCCTTGTTGGGGCAGGCGAAATCCACGATGGTGGTGGTGCCGCCCCGGATGGCGGACTTGGTACCGGAGTCAAAATCATCGATGGTGGTGGTGTTGCACACGTCCAGGTCAAAGTGGGTGTGGGCATCGATAAAACCGGGCATGAGCAGCTTGCCGGTGACGTCAACGACCCGGGCCAGAGGGTCGCAGAGATTGCGGCCCACCTGCAGGATCTTTTCATCCTCCACCAGAACATCCGCTCGGCGGGTGCCCCGGCCGGAGACCACAGTGCCGTTTTTGAACAGATATTTCATAGCAGAACCCCCTTGTTTTTTCTCGGTTCCGCGCGCAATGAGCCGCGCAGAAAAATTTTGTCGGTTTCATTATACCATACCCGCTCCAAAAGTCCACAAAAATTGATAACCGGGGGGAAATATGCTATACTGCAGAAAAACGGAGGGATACATCATGCAGGATTTAATGGAAAAGACACTGGATAGCCGAGAGGTTTATAACGGGCGCATCATCCGGGTGCGCCGGGACGAGGTGCTGCTGCCCGGGGGCGGACACGGCGTGCGGGAGGTGGTGGATCACCCCGGCGGCGTGGGGATACTGGCCCTGGATGGACAAGGGCGGGTGGCACTGGTGCGCCAGTACCGCTACGCTGTGGGAGAGCACCTGTGGGAGATTCCGGCGGGGAAGCGGGAAAAAGGCGAGGAGCCTTTTGAAACGGCGCAGAGGGAGCTTGCCGAAGAGGTGGGTGCGGCGGCGGAAAAGTGGACGGATCTGGGGCAGGTCATCGCCTCCCCGGGGTGCTACGGCGAGGTGCTGCACCTGTACATGGCGGAGGGACTGACCTTCTCGGAGCAGCATCTGGACGAGGATGAATTCCTGGAGGCGCGGTTTTTCCCCTTTGAAGAAGTGGTGGAAAAATGCCTGAAGGGGGAGATACGGGACGGAAAGACCGTCACGGCGGTGCTGAAGGCCAGGCTGCTGGAAGAAAAGGCTTGCACTTTGTGAATATTTCCGCTACACTGGAAAAAATGACGGCGGTAGGCCGGGAGGAGAATGGATATGAGTAAATTGCAGAAGATCGCTGTGGTGTTCCTGCTGGTCGCCGTGGCCACCTGGGCCCTGCACAAGGCGGGGGTATTCTATGTGCCGGGACTGACGGCGCTGACGCTGTGTGTGGCTATGAGCACCGAGGGCGCGGACATGCTCAAGGGTACGGGGAAGAAACAGAATACCTCCCGGCGGCTGGCAGCCATCCTGATACTGGCTTTTGGCCTGTTTAACCTGGTGGTGGGCGGCTTTGAGATCTACGACTATGTGATCCGGCGGTAACAAACGATGTGCGGAGGGTGCGGCGTGGGCTGCACCCTTTTTTAAGGCGAAAAAATGAGGAGGAAAACCATGGAGATCACGTTTCGCAAGGCAAAAAAGAGCGACCTGGAGGCTGTGGGGCAGATCTACGAAAACATCCTTGCGTCGCAGGAAAACGGCGGAAGCTATGTGGGCTGGGTGCGGGGCGTTTACCCCACCGGGCAGACGGCGGCCGATGCCCTGGAGCGGGACGACCTCTTCGTGCAGGAGGCGGCGGGGCGCATCGTGGGCGCGGCCATCATCAACCGGGTGCAGGTGGATGTATACGCGGATGTGGCCTGGCAGTACCCGGCAGAGGACGAGCAGGTGATGGTGCTGCACACCCTGGTCATCGAGCCGGCGGAAAGCAGACAGGGCCTTGGGAAAGCGTTTGTGGAATTTTACGAGGGGTACGCCGCCGAAAACGGATGCGCGTACCTGCGGATGGACACCAACGCCCGGAATGTGAGCGCCCGGCGGCTCTACGGGAAGCTGGGCTACAGGGAGGCGGGTGTGGTGCCCTGCGTGTTCAACGGCATTTCCGGGGTGGATCTGGTGATGCTGGAGAAAAGAATATGAGAGTAAAAGATTTGGTTGAGATGCTCTTTGGCGGTGTAACCTATTTCCGGGAGGCTGCGGCGGCGGCGGGGCTCCTGATGGGGTTTAACCGCATGACCAGACCGCTGCGGTTGGAGCGTGTGAGGCTGGACGCAGGGGCGGCAGAGTATCTGCGCCGGGAGGAGGACCGCAATGCCAAGAGACTGCTGGATGCGGTGTGGCTGCTGGGCGCTGCTATGGGTGGAATTATAACGGTATACAGACTGCCGGAGACGGAACTGCCGCAGTTTGAGATCATGTGGATCACCTGTGCCGTATGGGTGGGAACAGGTCTGGTGCTGCTGCTGAAAAATATGCTGCTGTACCGAACGGCGACGGGGGCCTTTATTCCAGACGGACGGCGCAAAAACCTGATTATATAGGCTGTGGGAAACGGGAATTCCGCATCCTGCAGCTGACGGATATTCATATCGGAGGCAGTGCCACGACCCCGCGCAAGGATGAAAAGGCGCTGCGGGCCTGCCAGACGATCATATGAACAATATGTCACTGGAGTATGAGGGGATCCGGCTGACTTACGGCATGAGCATAGATTATCTCTCTGCGCCGGGCATGGAGCAGTATGTTGATCAGCGGGGCGGTACGCTTATTACTGTGCAGCAGGACGGGACATTTGAAATCCAGCAGGTGCCGCTGAGGAATGTTGAACCGAAGTGAAAACGGACGGACAAGCAATGAGGTGCGGATGCGAAAGGAATTTCGTATCTGTGCTTTTTTTCGCTTTGACAGGCTAAAAGTGACAAAATACTGAATGATTCGCACAGGAAATCGGAGGGGAAAGACCGAAGAAAATAGGCGAAAAAACAAAGTGGGGAAAAACGGGTTGACAAGGGGCAAAGGGGGTGATATATTTCCGGATAACACAGGAAAGGAGACAGAGCGATGACGTATTTCGGCGCTGACAGACGAAATATGACCGCGAAGGCACAGGACAGCTGTGCTATGTCTTCCTGCACAAAAATGACCGCTATGATGATTCTGGGCGCAGCTATTGCTGCGTCCATTTTTGCGCTGCTGCGAATTATTATTCTGGGTGGCAGCGAGGAACACAGCCGGGAATCGACAAGCGGTTTTGCAAGGGGAACGGCCTGAGAGGCACGGACCCCCAAAAGGATGCAGAAGCGGCTTCGCCAGATCTGGCGGAGCCGCTTTTTTGATCGGTAAACGACACCCCGGCATGGGCGGGATGCCTATATAAATAAGGAGGACAAGAAAATGCCTATCATTCATGTGAGCGTAACGGGAAAGCAGGACGTGCAGAAAAAGCGGGACTTTATGGAGTTTGCCGCCAACAGCATTTGCAGCCACACCAGCACTCTGCCGAAGAACATCTATGTGTATTTCCACGAGATGGAGCCGGAAAATGTACGCAAGACCGCACCCACAGTGCTCATCGACTGGACCATGATCCCGGATCGCACCAACGAGGCCCAAAAGGCCATTATGGGTGAGCTGACCGATGAGCTGGCCAAGATGACCGGGGAGAACAGGAGTGAGATCGTCATCGTTTTCAACGACATACCCCTGCCCAACGCCATGCTGGGAGGGATCACCCGGGCAGACAACTACAACTGGTAAATGGACGAGGCACCCTCTTCCGCCTTTGGACGGAGGAGGGTGTTTTTTTGTGCGGAGAGGGAGATGTTGCAGGCGGAAGGACAACAAACGCTGCCACGGCGGCGTGGGGGGTGCATGGCGGGGGAAATACTACCTGTCGGCCCTGGACGAGGAGGAAGCGGCGTCCCTGCTGGTATATGACAGCGAGAGAAGACAGTGGCACCGGGAGGACGGGCTGCGGGCCACGGCCTTCGTCGGAAGCGGCGGCGAGCTCTATGGAGAGGCAGCTCCGGCTCCAGCGTGCGGGATCTGCAGACGAAGCTCAACCAGAACGGCTACAGGCTGGATGTGGACGGCGTATTCGGCAACAAGACCTATAACGCCGTACTGGATTACCAGAGGAAGAACAAGCTGGCCGTGGACGGCGTGGTGGGCAATGAGACCTGGGGGAGACTGAATAAAACCACCAAGCCTGACCACAAGACCACCGGCAAGGAGGTGATGAGCGGCGTGTCGGACGAGACATACGACAAGCTCCACCAGCTGGAAAAGGGCTTTGTGCCGTCGGACAACGTGAGTGCGGCACGGGAGGCGCTGAAGAGCATGGAGGCATCCCGGCCGGGAGAGTATCAGTCCTCCTTTGCCGGGGAGCTGGAGCAGCTCTACCAGCAGATCATGGGCAGGAAGGAGTTCTCCTACGACCCGCAAAAGGATGCGCAGTATCAGAACTACGAGTATCTGTATACCCAGAGGGGCCGGGATGCCATGGAGGATACCATGGGGGCGGCTGCGGGACTGACGGGCGGATATGCCTCAAGCTATGCCCAGACGGCCTCCCAGCAGTCGTATAATCGCTACATGCAGGAGCTGGCGGAGCTGATGCCGGAGCTGGAGAAAAACGCACGGCAGCGGGATGAGAGCCAGCGGGAGTGGCTGATGCAGCAGTATGAGCAGGTCAGTGACCGGGAGCAGGAGGAATACAAACGTTACCAGCAGGATCTGGAAAGCTGGCAGGAGGGATATGACCGGGCGGCTAAGGAAGCGGAAGCGCTGCGGGAGCAGGAATATGCCGACTACAAGCTGATGCTGCAGCACTATACCGGCATGGCCAGCGCCGAGCAGAAGGCCTCCGGCGGCGTGCGGGCCAACAGCGGCTCCACGGCAAAAACAAGCTCGAAGAAAACGACCCTCAGCTCCACGGCTATGGAGAGCCTGCAGCGGGCCATGGGCAACTATCTCAAAAACGGAAAGGCAGAGGCGGCGGCAACTCTGGCACAGCAGTACGGCGGGCGTATGACGGCGGCCCAGAAGCAGAAGATCCAGAAGCTGTTCGGCCAGTTCGGCGCGAATCTGACACTGTGAAAAAATGCAGGCTCCCGCTCCCGGACAAAGGGGAGGGGGAGCCTGCGGCGTTGGGCCGGGGGTTGACAGCGGCGGGGTTTTTGCTACAATAGGAGGGCAGAACTGCAAGGGGAACGGAATATGAACGGATACTATTACACGGCGCTGAATCGGAGAGAAAAAACGGCTTATGAGCAGATGAAGGCAGGGTTTGAGGCACTGGCACAGTCGGTGCGCGTGGCACGGCTGGAGAGCGAGCGGCTGGCGGAGGTATATCTGCGGCTGAAGCTGGATGAGCCGCTGCTGTTCTATGTGACGGGGTACAGTTACCGTTTTTATCCAGACTCGGAAAGCGTGGAGCTTCTGCCGGAGTATTTGTTTGAAAAAGGGAAGATACGGACCCATCAGCAGGCGGTATCCGCCCGCATCCAGCGGCTTATCCGGCCGCTGCAGGGGAAAAGCCAAAGGGAAAAGGAACTGGCCATCCACGACTTCATTCTGGATAACGTTCGCTATGATAAGCTGAAGAAATCCTATTCTCACGAGATCATTGGACCGCTGACCCAGGGGGTGGGTGTGTGCGAGGGCATTGCCAAGACCGTGAAGGTACTGTGCGATGCCGTGGGACTGGAGTGCATCATTGCACTCAGCGAGGCCAACCCGGAAAACGGCGTGCGCTACCGCCATACATGGAACGTACTGACCATAGACGGAAAACGATACCATATGGACGCCACGTTCGACAACTCCCTCCAGCGGGGAGGGCACAGGTACGACTACTTCAATCTGGACGACAGACATATTTTCCGGGATCATGAGAAGCTGGTGCTGCCGGTACCGGCCTGCACGGACGACAAGAGCTTTTACTACCGATCCGTGTCGCTGACAAAGACAGAGGATGTGGCCAAACGGGTGCAGCAGGCTCTGCGCAAAAAGCGGGGACAGTTTGTGTTTCACTGGCGGGGCGGCGGATTGAACCGGGAGATCCTGGAGCAGATATTGCGCAGTGCCGCAGAAGAGGCAGAAAAGAAAAACCTGCGCGTGAGCTGCGCGGTCAATGTGCAGCAGGCGGTGATCCAGCTGGATTTCGGCGCGGCAGAGGAGATGGAACTGCAGCAGCCGGATGAGGGGCAGGACGGATAAATGAGGGTTTACAGATAAAAACGTTTTCGGTATAATAAGTCGTTAAGATTCGAAAGGGGATGGACGCCTTGCAGGTAAATCAGATCCGCGTCGGGGCGGTGTTGTCCTATATTTCCATGGGCTTGAGTACCGTGATCTCACTGGTTTATACGCCCATTATGGTCAGTAGCCTGGGTAAGGGAGAATACGGCGTATACAGCACCGTCATTCCCATCATCTCTTATCTGACACTGCTCAGTCTGGGGCTGGGGAGCGCCTACGTGCGGTATTATTCCCGGGCTAAGGTGGAGCAGGACAGGCGGGAGATGGCAAAGCTCAACGGTATGTTCCTCATCACTTATACAGTGCTGGGACTGGTGCTGCTGACCCTGGGCTACGCGCTGTCGCTGAAGGGAGAACTGGTATTCGGCAGCAAATGGACGGCGGAGCAGCTGGCCCTGGGCAGCAGACTGCTGCGCATTATGTCGCTGACGGCGGCACTGTCGTTTCCGTTCAGCGTGTTTGAGTCCCATGTGACCATCTACGAGCGGTATCTGTTCCAAAAAATCGTGCTTATGGGCAAGCAGGTGCTCAACCCAATGCTGACGATTCCGCTATTGCTGCTTGGCTTTCAATCGGAGGCGGTGGCATGGATGTCCCTGTTTTTCACGGTGGTCAGCGGCGTACTGAATATATACTACTGCTTTGTGAAACTGCGCATGCCGGTGAATTTTCGACACTATGATTTTACATTGATGCGGGAGATGGTGGGCTTCACGGTGTGGGTGTTTATCGGCATCGTGGTGGACAACATCAACTGGGGCATCGGGCAACTGATGATGAACTGGCAGCGAGGCGCGGAGGCGGCGGCTGTCTACAATCTGAGCAACCAACTGAACACCTATTACCTGGCCTTTGCCACGGCGGTGGCGAATGTGCTGACGCCCCGGGTCCACCGGATGGTGGCGCAGGGGGAAAGCAATTCCGAGCTGAGCAGGCTGTTTACCAAGGTGGGGCGCATTCAGTTTATGGTGATGATGATGGTACTGCTGGGCTTTGTGGCCATCGGTCAGCCATTTATGGAGACATGGGCTCAGAGTGACGACTCCTTTACAGACTACATTGTGACACTGCTGCTGTTTATATCTACCCTGATCCCTGCCATTCAGACGGTGGGACTGGAGATCCAGCGGGCCAAGAATATGCATAAATTCCGCTCCGTTTCCTACCTGATCGTGGCGGTGGTGAATGCGCTGCTGATGATTCCTATGTGTAAGCTCTGGGGCGGCATTGGTGTGGCGGCGTGCATCCTGTTTACCACATTGGTGGGCAATGTTCTGCTGATGAACTGGTACTATAAGCGACACATCCACCTGAACATCCGTTGGTTCTGGAAGAAGATCTGTCAACTGCTGCCATCGATGGTGCCACCGCTGCTGGCTGCCCTGGTCATTGCGGTATTCGCAGATGTGCATGGATACTTGGAGATGGCGCTGTGCGGCTGCATTTTTGTGGCGGTATACGGACTGAGCCTGTGGCTGTTCGGTATGAACCGCTATGAGCGGGAGCTGGTGGCCCGGCCCCTGAGCCGTCTGCTGCGCAGAGGATAACGAAAGAAGGGGAGAGCATGGCCAAGAAAACCGGACGCAATACCAAAGCCCGCATCGTATCGGCGGCGTGGAAGCTGTTTTACGAGCAGGGGTATGAGGACACCACTGTGGAGGACATCGTGTTTGAGTCAGAGACGTCCAAGGGCTCCTTTTACCACTATTTTGATGGGAAGGATGCGCTGCTGGGCTCCCTGTCAGTTTTGTTCGACGAAAAATATGAGGAGCTGCGGCCACAAATCGACCCGGAGGCAGATGCCATAGACACGCTGGTGTTTTTAAATCAGGAGCTGTTCGCTATGATCGACAACAGTGTTTCGTTGGAGCTGCTGACACGGCTGTTTTCCTCCCAGCTTGTGACCCGGGGCGAGAAGCATCTGCTGGATCGCAACCGCACCTATTTTAAATTGTTGTATCAGACCATCCGGGACGGACAGAGCCGGGGCCAGCTGCGCACGGATATGACCGCCAACGAGATCGCTAAGGCCTATGCCATGTTCGAACGGGGTATGATGTACGACTGGTGCCTCAGCGGCGGGGAATACGCCCTGAGTCGGTACAGCGCTCAGATGATGCCCATGTTTTTGCAGGGGTTTCGACCGAATCTGTGAATTTAAAAAAATATTTTTAACGGGCAGGAAATATTATCATATATATTCTCATAAAAAATGCGATGTATATATAAGAAAAATGAAAAAGAACGCAAACTCCGTATAGACTACATTCTATACGGAGTTCTGTATTTCGTTCTATTATTTGTTGTGCTATACTTGGCTCCGCTAAAGCAATTTGTCCTATAGGAGGGAAAACATGAAGATCAGCGAAGTCATTGTATTTGTCGTTTATTTGGTGTTCATGCTGTCCATCGGCGTGTATTTCTTCTTTAAGAACCGTGACGGCGGCGAGAAGACGTATTTTCTGGGTGGACGGCAGATGGGCCCCTGGGTCACGGCGCTGTCGGCGGGCGCGTCGGACATGAGCGCCTGGGTGCTGATGGGTCTGCCCACCTCCATCTACGCCTTGGGCGTGGGCCAGGTGTGGATCTCCGTGGGTCTGGCCATCGGCTACACCATCAGCTGGCTGGTGGAGGCACCCCGGCTGCGGCGCTTCTCCATCGTGGCCAACGACTCCATCACCATTCCCCAGTATCTGACCAACCGGTTCCTTTCCAAGTCCAAGGCCCTGCAGATCATCTGCGCGGTGATCTTCCTGGTGGCCTACACTGTGTACGCCGCCTCCAGTGTGAAGGCCTGCGGTACCCTGTTTAACACCGTCATCGGCATGGACGAGACGGCCGCCATGTACTTAGCCTCCCTCATCATCATCGCCTATACCTTCCTGGGCGGCTTCTCCGCCGTGTGCTGGACGGACTTCTTCCAGGGGATGCTGATGCTGGGCGCATTGCTGCTGGCCCCCATTTTCGCCCTGTTCATGCTCAAGGGCGCAGGCGTACATCCCGTGGACACTCCCAACTATTTCAACGCTTTCAGCAGCTGGAAGGACGTTGTATCCGGCTTGGGCTGGGGCCTGGGTTACTTCGGCATGCCCCATATCATCATCCGCTTTATGTCTCTGGAGTCTCAGAAGAGCTTGAAAAAGTCCGCCAAGATCGGCATTACCTGGACGGCGCTCATCGTCATCTTTGCCGCCGCCGTGGGTATCATCGGCCGCTTGTTCCTGGGCTATGACGAGTCCATCAACGGTCACTCCCTGGTGTTCATCACCATGGTGCGCAAGATCTTCCCCGGTGTTATCTCCGGCCTGCTGCTTTCGGCGGTGCTGGCCGCGTCTATGTCCACGGCTGACTCTCAGCTGCTCATGGCCGCCAGCGCCTTCGCCAGCGACGTGTATAAGCCTGTGTTCCGCAAGGGCAAGGCCAGCGACAAGGAGATGATGTGGGCCGGGCGCGTCGTGGTACTCATCATTTCCGTGGTGGCGCTGTTCATCGCTTCCAATCCCGGCTCCGGCAGCATCATGTCTTTGGTGTCCAACGCCTGGGGCGTGTTCGGTGCGGCCTTCGGCCCGGCCATTATGCTGAGCTTGTTCTGGAAGCGGTTTACCTTCGCCGGCGCCGTGGCCAGCATCATTGTGGGCGCCGTTGTGGACGGCCTGTGGCTGGCGTTCCTGTCCGGCACGGGGATCTATGAGATCATCCCCGCCTTTGCTGCCAGCATGATCGCTGCCATCGTGGCCTCCCTGCTGAGCAAGAAGCCCGGCAAGGACGTGGAGGAGCTGTTTGACAGAGCTTTGAATTTTGAAGAAGAATAAGTCTTGATAAAACCGAAAACGCCGCAGCTTGGCTGCGGCGTTTTCGGTTTTACATGGAGCGGCCTCGTTTGCTCAGGGCCGGAAGACCTGATCCCGGGTGATCTCCTTCAGACTGTGTACACCGCACATCTGCATAGCGTCCTGCAGCTCGCTCTGGAGCTTGTTCACATACACCTGCACGCCCTCAGCGCCGCCACCGTAAACCATCGTGACGAAGGGCCGGCCGATGAGCACACCGTCTGCCCCCAGGGCCAGGGCCTTGAACACATCCAGACCCGTGCGGATGCCGCCGTCCACGAAGATCTTCATCCGGCCGCCCACGGCGTCAACGATGCCCGGCAGCACCTCCGCCGTGGCGGGGCACTGATCCAGCACCCGGCCGCCGTGGTTGGACACTACGATGCCGGCGGCCCCGGCCTCCATCGCCTTTCGGGCCCCGGCGGGGGTCATGATGCCCTTGAGGATAAAGGGCTTCTGGGCGAACTCGATGATCTCCCGCAGCTCGGCCACGGTCTTGCTGCCGGCGGGGGGCATATGGTTTTTCAGGAAGGGCAGACCAGCGGCATCGATGTCCATAGCCACGGCCACAGGGTCGGCCTTACGCACCTGGGTGAGCTTGGCGAAGATGGTGTCCCTGTCCCAGGGCTTCACAGTGGGGACGCCGCAGCCGTCCACATGGCCGATGGCCCGGAGGGCGCCCTCCATGACGGCGGCGTCCATACCGTCGCCGGTGCAGGCCAGGATCCCCGCGTCCCGACAGGCGGACACCAGTAGGTTGTTGTAAGCGGCGTCGTCATACTTGTCGCCATAGTGCAGCTTCATGGCCCCCACGGGAGCGGCCAGCACCGGCAGGCGCAGCTTCGTGCCGAAAAAGTCAAAGCTGGTGTCGGCGGGCCGGTTTTCGCAGATGGTGTCCATCTGCACGCAGATCTCCTGCCATTTCTGGTAGTTGCGCTGGAACGTTACGCCCAGGCCCTTGGCACCGGGGCCGGGGATGGTGTTGCGGCAGGCCGCGCCGTTACACACGGGGCAGGCCTTGCAGTACGGGCCCATGCAGGTACGGGCCGCTTGCAGAATTTCAGTGTAGTCCATTGTATCTCTCCTTTGCTGAAATGCTTGGAATGATATGCCCTATTGTAACGCCATCCGAGCCAAAATGCAACGAAAATCGCGCCGTATGAAACGGCCCATATTTGTATAAAATAGAGTAAAGCGCAAAGGAGGCAAACGGATATGAAGGATATGCACTGGCGCACATGGGCGGTCATTGGCCTTTTGTGGACACTGGCGGCGGGGAACCTGCTGCATTTTGTATACGACTGGACGGGGAAGAGCGTGGCGGCGGCTCTGTTTTCCGCCGTGAACGAATCCACCTGGGAGCATATGAAGCTGCTGGCGGTGCCGTGGATCCTGTTTTCCATCGTGGAGTGCATCGCCCTGCGCTCCGGCGGCACGACGGCGCCCCGGGCGGCGGGACTGCTGGCGGGCCTGGCAGCGATCCCGCTGCTGTTTTACGGCTACAAGGGCATCGTGGGAAAAGGAAGCATGATCGTGGATATCCTGATATTCCAGGTAGCGGTGCTGCTGGCCTTCTGGGTGAGCTGGACCCTTCAGAAGCGGCGACAGCTCAGCGGCGGCGGCTGGACGGTGCTGGGGATATTGGTGCTGCTGGGGGTATGGGCGCTGTTTTTGCTGTTTACCTTCCGGACACCGGACCTGGCGGTGTTCATCGACCCGGTGACAGACACCCGGGGGATTGGATGAGAGCGGAGAAAAAACGGAAAGAGAACGGCGCGGCGGGCGGTCAAATTGACCGCCTGTTTTTCTTGACCCTGGGGGTGGGATACTGTATAATAGAAAAGAAAATCGATCCCGGAGGGAGACGAGGCTATGAAAAAAGTGATCGTACATAAGTCCTCTGTCCCCATCTACATGGCAGCGGGTGTGTGGACCGTTTATGCACTGGTGTTCCCGCTGTATAAGGTGGGGCATTTTGCCATTGCGGCGGCGGTGGCGCTGGCGGCGTATTTTGCCGGCCGCTGCCTCTTTAAGGATGTAAAGGAGGTCATCGAGGTGGAACCGGAGCCGGAGCGCACCGGCAACGAGGCCCTGGACAAGATGATCGCCGAAGGGCAGCTGGCATTGAAGGAGATGCGGCGGCTGGACGATGCCATTGCCGACGAGGTCATCAGTGGCCAGATCCGCCAGCTGGAGGAGCTGTCGGGCAAGATCTTCGACCAGGTGAAGCAGAAGCCGGAGAAGCTGCCCCAGATCCGCAAATTTATGGACTATTACCTGCCCACCACGCTGAAGCTGCTCAATGCCTATGACCGTATGGGCGCTCAGGGCGTTTCCGGCGGCAATATCGGCGGCACCATGGAGCGGGTGGAGAACATCATGGGCACCATCGTTACCGCCTTTGAGCGACAGCTGGACGCCCTGTTCGGTGCGGAAGCGCTGGATATCTCCACGGACATCACCGTTCTGGAGAACATGATGGCCCGGGAGGGGCTGGCAGAGGATGCCGTGCACCGCACCGCAAACGAAGTGAAGGAAGAAAAATCGGAGCCGTCTGACGGCGGCATTCAACTGGAATTATAAGAAAGCGAGGACTGTACTATGACTGAGAACATGACCCCTGAACTGACCCTGACCCCTACTGAGACCGAGACCGCTGCCGCCGTGCCGGAGCTGACGCTGGAGCCTACCGCCGCCGAGCAGGTGGAGGAGAAGAAGATCGAGCCTGTGGAGCTGGATGACAAGCTGCTCACCGAGCAGGAAAAGAAGGCCGTGGAGGAGTTTTCCAAGAAGATCGACATCACCGATACCAACATGGTCCTGCAGTACGGCGCCGCCGCCCAGAAGAGCGTGGCGGGCTTTTCTGAGAACGCCCTGAGCAATGTCCGCAGCAAGGATCTGGGCGAGGTGGGTGCAGATCTCAGCGAGCTGGTGGTGCAGCTGAAGGGCTTTGGCTCCGGCGAGGAGAAGAAGGGGCTGGCGGGTCTGTTCCGCAAGGCCGGCAACAAGCTGGAGAGCATGAAGGCGCAGTACAGCAAGGTAGAGGCCAATGTGGACCGCATCGCCCAGTCGCTGGAGCAGCATCAGATCACGCTGATGAAGGACATCGCCATGTTCGATCAGATGTATGAGCTGAACCTGAAGTATTATAAGGAACTGACCATGTACATTCTGGCCGGCAAGAAGCGGCTGGAGGAGGTACGCAGTGGGCAGTTGGAGGAGCTGCGCATCAAGGCGGAGAAGTCCGGCCTTGCCGAGGACGCCCAGGCCTACAACGACATGGTGAACCTGTGCAACCGCTTTGAAAAGAAGCTCCATGACCTGGAGCTGACCCGGATGATCTCCGTGCAGATGGGTCCCCAGACCCGCCTGCTGCAGAATAACGACACCCAGATGGTGGAGAAGATCCAATCCTCCCTGGTGAACACCATCCCCCTGTGGAAGAGCCAGATGGTGCTGGCTCTGGGCATGGAGCATGGCCGCCAGGCCACCGCCGCCCAGAACGCCGTCACCGAGATGACCAACGACCTGCTCAAGAAGAATGCCGACACCCTGAAGATGGGCACCATCGCCACCGCCAAGGAGGCCGAGCGCTCCATCGTGGACATTGAGACCCTGCAGCACACCAACCAGCAGCTCATCTCCACCCTGGACGAGGTGCTGGCCATCCAGCAGGAGGGTGCCGCCAAGCGTAAGGCCGCCGAGGTTGAGCTGGGCCGCATCGAGGGCGAGCTGAAGCAGAAGCTCATGGAGCTGCACAAGTAGGAACCTCCGTGAAAGGAGCGGAAACATGAAGGTATTCAAGAGCCGGGGCTTTGCTCTGGCGGTGCTGGTGCTGGTGGTTGTAGCCGGATCTTTGTACGGCCTCAGTCGCAAGCCCATAGCGGTGCAGTATCAGCAGTGGATCGCCGACGACGCGGTGATGCTGACGGAGTCCACCCGGGAGTCGCTGGAGAGCTACAACGACCAGTGGGACAGCCGCTACAGCGCCGTGGTGGCTGTGGCCACGGTGGGCAGCACCCACGGCTGGTCCGGGGAGCGGTATGCCGCTATGCTGGGCAAAGAATGGGGCCTGGGGCAGAATGACATGCTGCTGCTGCTGATAGAGGGCAAGGACTACTATGTGCTCTACGGCGACAGCGTGAATGGCTCCATCACTGACACCCAGGAGACCGCGCTGCGCAAGGCGCTGGACAGCGACTACTATAAGGGGGACTACGACCGGGCGGCCCTGAAGTTCTTCCGTGCCGCCGACGTGGTCTACGACCAGATGAGTAAAGGCTGAATGATCCTATACTTATAATGTACCCCCTCCGGCTTACGCCGGAGGGGGTACATTTTTTGACTCCAATTCGTATTAGTTAGATAAAATTATACAATTAGTGATCGTTTTACCGCCCGAACGCCCAGGCAGCGGCCACAGCAATGACCTCCCTGGCCCAGTAGCCTGGCCCCAGGAACCAGTAGGAATGGCAGCCCAGGGACTGGGCCTGTAAATCATATGTGCGGGCATATATGGCCGCGCGGAGCTGGTGGAAATTATCGGAGGCCACGGCAACCTCCGCAGGAAGACCCTTTTCCCGGATGATCTCCGCGGCGAAGGAGATGTTCTGCCGGGTGTTCAGGGATTGCTCCTCCAGATAGATCCGACCGGGATCAATGCCCCGGCGCACCAATTCGTCCTGGATGCACTGGGCTTCGGTGATGACCTCGTTGTCCGCCATGCCGCCGCAGGCGATGCATACGGCGTCCGGGTTCTGGGAGAGGTAGTCCAAGGCGCTGTCAATGCGGGCGGCGAGCATTTTGCTGGGGCGTGTGCCCTTGACCTCGCAGCCCAGAACCAGCACGGTGCAGGGGGTGTCGGACTGGGGGCGGTCGGTCGCCTGATACACCATCAGCCCCAGAATCACGCTCACGCACAGCAGCCCTGCGGCGAACAGGGCCAGCAGACTGCGCCACAGCGCGCGGTGGCGTCCCGTGAGCAGCTTCCGGAGCTTCGCCGGGCACAGCAGCATCCAGGCAAACACCAGAAAAATGGCCGCCGGGAAGAACATCCCCACATGGTGCACGCCGATGGCCAGCGGCAGCAGGAAATACACTGCCAGGGCCAGCAGCAGACCGGCCAGCGTCCCGCGCAACACCTTATTCTTCATGGGCAGAATTCTCCGCGATATGCCCGGCGATGCGCTGCATGATGAGATCCAGGGCTACCAGGTTGTGGCCACCCTCCAGCACAACGATATCAGCATATTTCCGGGTGGGCTCCACGAACTGCTCGTGCATGGGCTTGACGGTGGTGAGATACTGCTGCACCACCGACTGCATGGAGCGGCCCCGCTCTTCCACGTCCCGCAGGGCCCGGCGGAGGATGCGCACATCTGCGTCCGTCTCCACAAAAATGCGGATATCCATCAGCTCCCGGAGCCGGGGGTCTTGGAAAATGAGGATGCCCTCCACAATGATCACCGGTGCCGGCTGGATGAGAACGGTCTCGTCAGTGCGGTTGTGATCCGAGTAGGAGTACACCGGGCAGCGGATGGCGTGCCCGTCCTTCAGCTCCCGGAGCTGCTGCACCATCAGGTCGGTGTCGAAGGCGTCGGGATGGTCATAGTTCTGCTTGCAGCGCTCGGCAAAGGGGACATTCTGCCGCTTATAGTAATTGTCATGGTGTACCACGCTGATGTTTGCGCCGAAGTGGGCGGCCAGGTGCTCCGTCAGGGTGGTTTTGCCGCTGCCGGTGCCGCCGGCGATGCCGATGATCATGGTCTTCATGGGCGATGAACCTCCGCAATAACTGTTTCTTCCATTATAGGAAAATGAGTTGGCAAAAGCAAGGAACAATGTAAAAAAAGGATGAATTTCCGAGTTTTTCAGTTGACGCAAAGAGGGAAAAACGTATAATAGAAAGCAGAGTCTAAATGGGAGGATATGCAATGCGACTTTTGAAATGCCCGAAATGCGGAGAGATGTTCTCCGATACATATAAAACCTGCCCCTTCTGCCAGGAGGATGAGGAGCTGCACAGCGACAAGCCCGTCAAGCACAGCCACCGCCGGACCGGCGGCGGCCGCGCCAAGCTGAAGGTAGGCGGCGTGGCCGTGGTGGTGTGCCTGGTGCTGGTGCTGGGCCTGGCGGCCTATACCATTTTCGGCAGCCAGCTGAAGGACATTTTCGGCGGGAAGAAGAATGTGGAGCCCCAGCCCGACACGCAGACCCTGACCCTGAGCCAGAGCAGCGTGGAGCTGGCGGTGGGCAACAGCGTTGTGCTGTCGGCAACCGGCGCGGATAAGGTCACCTTCTCCAGCAGCGACGAGGGTGTTGCCACCGTGACGGTGGACGGAACGGTGAAGGCAGTGGGCGCAGGCAGCGCGGTGATCACAGTGAAGGCGGCTGAGCAGGCGGCTACCTGCCGGGTGACGGTCACAGCCCCGGCGTCGGAGGATCCGGTGAAGCCGGAGGAGCCGGATGTTCCGGATACACCGGATACACCGGATACACCGGTGCAGAAGACTCTGACGCTGCAGTCCATTTACGGCACGTCCGGGGAATTCTCCTGCAATATAGGGGAAAGCGTTCCCCTGGAAGTAGACGGAACGGACTCCGCTGTCAGCTGGAGCTCTTCGAATACCCAGGTGGCGTCTGTGGATGCCTCGGGTACGGTAACGGCTGTTTCCTCCGGGAAAGCCACCATTACCGCCACCGTGGATGGCCAGACCCTTACCATCGGAGTCCTTGTGTGGTAAAAAAACACCGGCGCCCTGCTTTTTCGGCAGGGCGCTTTTGTGGAGGGAGGAGCAATCTTGAACAGACGCGAGCTGCTGGATAAATTATCCGCCACGGCGGAAGAGCGGGTGCTGCTGGGCCGCCTGTGGGACGGATGGGAGCGCTGCCGCAGCCGGAATATACCGGAGGTCAGCGGATTTCTTTCGCCCCATGAGCAGGCCCTGGCCCAGCAGATGCTCCAGGCCCTGGGCGCCCGGGAGGACTGGATCCTCTGGGGCGGGTACGAGGGGGCCCAGCGCAGACAGCTGCACTTCCTCCCGGAGTGGATGGACGGGCCGGATGCGGATGCCATTCACTGCCTGCGTTGCCGGTTTTATCACACGGAGCACCCCACCCACCGGGATTTTCTGGGCAGCCTCATGGGCCTGGGCCTCACCCGGGAGAAGGTGGGCGATATTCTGGTGTCGCCGCAGTGGGCCGATGTGCTGGTGGGCAGCAGTGTGACGGAGCATCTCCTGCGGGAATGGACCCAGGCGGGTCGGGTGCACCTGCAGGTGGAGCGGATCGACCCGGCGAAGCTTCTGATCCCGGCAGAGCAGACGAAGTTGCTGCGGGATACGGTGGCATCCCTGCGCCTGGACAGTGTGCTCGCCGCGGGCTTTGCCGTTGGCCGCAGTGCGGCGGCGGATCTGATCCGCAGCGGCAAGGCGGAGGTAAACTGGATGCCCTGTGACAAGCCGGACGCCCCTGTCCGGCAGGGCGATGTGCTGACGGTGCGCGGTCTGGGCAAATGCCTGCTGGAGGAGGTAGGCGGGCAGAGCCGCAAGGGCCGTACCGCCATCACCATGAAACGATTTATATAAGGAGCGGCAATATGGAACAGAAAAAGATCGATCGCATCAATGAGCTGGCCCACAAGGCCAAAACCCCCGAGGGCCTGACCCCGGAGGAGACGGCGGAGCGGGCGGCGCTGCGGCAGGAGTACCTCAACAGCGTGATGGGCAATCTCCGCCGGGAGCTGGACAACACCTGGATCGTGGACGAGCACGGCAACAAGCGCAAGCTCACCCCGGGCAAGAAAACCATGTCATAACATAGGATGGATCGTGAGGAAAGCAAACAGAGGAGCCCTACGGCTCCTCTGTTTGCTTTCTCGCTGTGTCACATAGGCTTGGCGCTGTCCACCACAATGGCCCGGGCCCTTGCCAGGCGCAGGTCATGGATCAGGCGCTCCTTGGGCAGATTCTGCTTCAGCTGCTCCGGTGTCATGCCGTAGAGGGCGGACATCTGGGTGTATTTCTCCTCCAGTTCCTCATCGGTAAACCGGATGTCCTCCAGCCGGGCGATCTCCGTCATGGCCAGCTCAAACTCCACGGAGGAGCGGGCGCTGCTCTCCGCCTGGCGGCGCAGATCGTCCCGGGTGAGCCCGGCCATCTCCAGATAGGCGTCCATGGTGGCGCCCTGCTGCATGAGCTGCTGCTCCAGATCGTGCATGAGGCCGTCCAGCTGGCTGGTGACCATCCGCTCCGGGATGTCCGCCTCCATGCCCTCGATGACCTGCTGTACCAGGGCATCAGCATAGGCGTCGGCGGCCTCCTGCTGCTTATTTTGCACGGCTTGCTCCATGATGCTCCGGCGCAGGGCGGAGGCATCTTCAAAGCCCTGGGCCTTGGCAAATTCGTCAGTCAAAACGGGCTTTGCCCGGCGGGTGATCTTGTGGACTCTGATGTGGAACACCGCGTCCTTCCCGGCCAGCTCCGGGGCGTATTGGGTGGGGAAGGTGACGGAAATATCCCGCTCACAGCCTACGGCCATGCCTGCCACCTGCTCCTCAAAGCCCGGGATAAAGTAGCCGCTGCCCAGCAGCAGGGGATACCCCTCCGCCTTGCCGCCGTCAAAGGGCACGCCGTTTACAAAACCTTCAAAGTCCAGCACCACCTCGTCGCCCATGGCGGCCTTTTCCGGGTGCTCCTCCATGAGATGGCTCTGCAAATACTCGTCGATGGCGGCGGTCACGTCTGCGTCGGTAAGCTCCACTGTGGGCCGGGGGGCGGAGAGTCCCTTGTACTGCCCCAGCTTCACCTCCGGATACAGGTCGATGAGCGCGGTGAACACATAGCCCTCCGGGCCGATGGCCTCCACGCTCAGCTCCGGGGCCCCGGCCACGCTGATGTCCTCCTGGCGCACGGCCTCCACCAGGGCGATGGGGAAGGTACTGTTCACCGCGTCCTGATAGAACACGTCCGCCCCGTGCTTTTCCTCCATCTCCTGCCGGGTAGGCAGGGAGCCGTCTTCCTTTTTAAACAGAGCCTTGCTCTGTTCATAGGCCTCCTCCAGCGCCTTTTCCCAGACGTCCTGCTCCACCTGGATGGTCAGCACCACCTGGCGATTGTCTTTATTTTCCCGTTTCAGCAGCATACTGCGTCCTCCTCTAAGTATGACAGATATGCACAGTATAATATAAAAGCGGTCTTCTCCGCAAGCGCCGCGCAAAAAAATTGTAAAAAACCAGTGACATTTTCGTTTTCCCCTATGGCGTCTGCCGGGAAATATGCTATAATAGCCAGGATACATTTGAGACATGGGAGGATCTGTATGCAAAAGATCAAGCACTTCATCAAAACACATCCCCACATGTGGTGGGGCCTGTTCCTGCCGGTGTATCTGCTCATGTACTTCACCGTGGAGCATGTGGTCACCGACAATTACTGGGCGACCCAGACCGTCATTGACAACTATATTCCCTTCTGCGAGTATTTTGTCATTCCCTACGACAGCTGGAGTATCCTGTTGTTCCTTCTGGGTGTGTTTTTTATCGTAAAGGATCCGGAGAGCTTCCGGCGCTATATGTGGTTCATCACCATCGCCTATACCACCGCCACCCTGTTTTGCTTCCTCGTGCCCAACGGCCAGGACCTGCGCCCGGCGGAGCTGCCCCGGCAGAACTTCTGCTCCTGGCTTTTGCAGATGACCTGGGCCGCCGATAATAATGCTAATGTGTTTCCCAGTGTGCATATTCTGGGTGTGTGGGCGGCCATTGCCGCCATGTGGCACTCGCCCAAGGTGAAAAAAGCGTGGCGGATCGCCGGCACCGTCTGGTTCGTGATCATCGCGGCGTCCACGCTGCTGGTGAAGCAGCATGCCTTCATCGACCTGGCGGCGGCCCTGGTATGGGGCGCCGTGGTGTACGTCATCGTGTATGTCATCATCGGCCGTAAGAGAGACAAAATGGGCCTGTGCTGCGGCGCTGATAGCCCGGAAAAGGAGGCAGGCCATGACCATTCCTCAGACACCTGTGTTTGACGGGATCTCCGCGGAGGAATGTCGGCGCATCTATGAGTGCTTCGGCGTGCAGGAGCGAAATTTCAAGCCCGAGGAGATCATCTACGATTTTGAAAGAGGGCAGCATACCATCGGCGTGCTGGCTACGGGCTCCGCCATTGTGGAACGGGTGGATCAGCGGGGCGACCGCACCATCCTGGAGCATCTGGATCCCGGCGGCGTGTTCGGCGAGATGCTGATGTTCCGCAACGTGCTGGGCGACAGCGTCTCCGTGTTTTGCGAAAAGCCCTGCTGCGTGTGGTTTTTCCCCCAGGAGAAGCTGGAAAACCGCTGTGAAAAAAACTGCGGCCATCACAATCGCATGATCGAGAATATGTTCCGCCTCATCAGCGAAAAGGCCACGGCCCTTTCCGAACGGGTGGAGGTTCTCAGCCGCCGCAGCATCCGGGATAAGCTCCTGTGCTATTTCTCCCTCCAGCAGGCTAAAAACGGCGGCAGCTTTACCCTGCCCTTCTCCCTCAGTGCCCTGGCGGACTACATATCCACCGACCGCAGCGCCATGATGCGGGAGCTGAAAAAGCTCCGGGAGAGCGGCCAGGTGCATATGGAGGGCCGAAAGGTCACAATTCCCGGGGCGATATTGTCCGGAACGATTGACGGGGCGGGAATTTAATGATAAAATAATTCCCAGGACAAAATTTCAGCAAGTAAGACAGCCTATTTCAGAAAAAACGCAGCGAGGAAGGAAGATAACGTATGTATCGCATTGTTACGAAAATAGCCTTGAAGCCGACCGTGATCCTGTATGAGATCGAGGCCCCCATGGTGGCCAAGAAGGCCCAGCCCGGCCAGTTTATTATCCTGCGCGTGGATGAAAACGGCGAGCGGATCCCCATCACTATCCATGACTACGACCGGGAGAAGGGCACCGTCACCATCATCGTGCAGACCGTGGGCGCTACCACGGAAAAGCTCAGCCACAAGCAGCAGGGCGACTGCCTCCATGACTTCGTGGGCCCCTTGGGCAAGCCCACCGAGACCGAGGGCAAGAAGAAGGTCTGCGTGGTGGGCGGCGGCGTCGGCTGCGCCATTGCGTACCCCGTGCTGAAGAAGTTCCACGACTGCGGGGCCGAGGTCCACGCCGTGGTGGGCTTTAAGAGCAAGGATGTGGTGATCCTGGAGGATAAGTTCAAGGCCGTCTCCTCCGTGCTGAAGGTCTGCACCGACGACGGCTCCTACGGCCAGAAGGGCCTGGTTACCGAGGCTTTGAAGGAGCTGCTGGATGCGGGTAATGTGTATGATGAAATCTTCGCAATCGGCCCCATGGTCATGATGAAGTTCGTCTGCAAGACCACCGAGCCCTACGGCGTGCCCACCACCGTCTCCATGAGCCCCATCATGATCGACGGCACCGGCATGTGCGGCGGCTGCCGCCTGACCGTGGGCGGCGAGACCAAGTTCGCCTGCGTGGACGGCCCCGACTTTGACGGCCACAAGGTAGATTGGGATCTGGCTGTCAAGCGCAACCAGATGTATCACGACTTTGAGGTACACAAGCATGAAGAGGTCTGCAACCTCTTTCAGAAGGAGGTAAAGTAACATGGCTGTGAATATGCGTCAGGACAAGAATCCTATGCCTTCTCAGGACCCCAACGTCCGCAATCATAACTTCCTGGAGGTGGCCCTGGGCTACACCGAGGAGCAGGCCCTGGATGAGGCCGCCCGGTGCCTCAACTGCAAGGCCCACCCCTGTGTAAACGGCTGCCCCGTGAACGTCCGTATCCCCGAGTTCATTCAGAAGATCGTGGAAAAGGACTATGAGGGCGCCTATCAGGTGATCCATCAGACCAGCTCCCTGCCCGCCGTATGCGGCCGCGTCTGCCCCCAGGAGAGCCAGTGCGAGATGCACTGCGTCCGGGGCAAGAAGGGCGAGGCCGTGGGCATCGGCCGCCTGGAGCGTTTTGTGGCCGACTGGCACAACGCCCACAGCACCGAGACCCCCGAAAAGCCCCAGTCCAACGGCCATAAAGTAGCTGTTGTCGGCTCCGGCCCTGCGGGTCTCACCTGCGCCGGCGACCTGGCCAAGAAGGGCTATGATGTTACCGTGTACGAGGCCCTGCACCTGGCCGGCGGCGTACTGGTGTACGGCATTCCCGAGTTCCGTCTGCCCAAGACCATCGTCCAGAAGGAAGTGGACGGGCTCAAGGCCATGGGCGTGAAGGTGGAGACCAACATCGTCGTGGGCCGCACCATCACCATTGACGAGCTGCTGGAGGAGAACGGCTTCGAGGCCGTGTTCGTGGGTTCCGGCGCGGGCCTGCCCATGTTCATGCACATTCCCGGCGAGAACCTCAAGGGCGTGTATTCCGCCAATGAGTTCCTCACCCGTATCAACCTCATGAAGGCCTATAAGCCCGACTCCGACACTCCCATCATGGCCCTGGAGGGCAAGAAGGTGGCCGTAGTCGGCGGCGGCAATGTGGCCATGGACGCCGCCCGCTGCTCCAAGCGCCTGGGCGCCGAGGTCTATGTGGTGTACCGCCGCGGTATGGAGGAGCTTCCCGCCCGTCACGAGGAGGTGGAGCACGCCATCGAAGAGGGCGTCATCTTCAAGACCCTCAATAACCCCGTCCAGATCAATGGCGACGAGCAGGATTGCGTCAAGTCCATGACCTGCATCGAGATGGAGCTGGGCGAGCCGGATGCCTCCGGCCGCCGCCGCCCCGTGGAGAAGAAGGGCAGCGAGTTTGAGCTGGATGTGGATGCCGTCATCATGTCCCTGGGCACCACCCCCAACCCCCTGATCAAGTCCACCACCAAGGGTCTGGAGGTCAATAAGAAGGGATGTATCATCGTCAACGAGGATGGCCTTACCTCCCGTGAGGGCGTGTACGCCGGCGGCGATGCCGTCACCGGTGCTGCCACCGTCATCCTGGCCATGGGTGCCGGCAAGCTGGGCGCCAAGTCTATCGACGAGTACCTGAGCAAGTAAGCCAATACATAATAAAAGGCGGGAGAAGGTTTTCTCCCGCCTTTTTCTGAGCATCAAAAGCGGCCGTCTCCCGGTATAGCTGGGGGACGGCCACTGTGTTTGTTTACTTATCCATGTCCTGGGTCAGGCTGCAGCATCAGCTCTCCATGTGCCGACCTAAAAAGGCCGCAACGGTCTGAGCCAGCTTGTATTCACTCTCGCCGGGGTACTGTCCCGCCTCTGCCGCAAACAGCACCAGCCCCAGCACGTCTCCTTGGCAGAGAATGGGCGCGGCGGTGGCAGCCAGCAGGTGGCTGTTGTCCGCGCATACGGGCAGGGCGGGATCCCGGGGCTGCCGCTGGTAAATGCCGCGCCCCTCCATCAGCTGCTCCATATCCGGAGAGATCGCGCGGCCGATAAGCTCCCGCTTGCCGGGGCCTGCAGTGGCGATGACATTGTCCCGGTCGGTGATAACGGCTGTGAATTCAGAGGAGCGGGCCAGCGTGTCGCAGAACTGCGCCGCGAAGTCCTCCAGCCCGCCGATGAGAGAATATTTTTTAAAGATGACCTCCCCATCCCGCGTGGTGAATATCTCCAACGGGTCACCCTCGCGGATACGCATGGTGCGCCGGATTTCCTTGGGGATCACCACACGGCCCAGGTCGTCGATGCGGCGCACGATACCGGTTGCTTTCATATATAAATTTCCTCCAGTCAAAGCAGATTTTTCATTGGTAGTATCTGCTGTGGCGGGCGTTCTATGCACAGACGGTTTTTTCCACATTCGATGCGTGACAGAACTCTGCGCAAAATCAAGCAAACTGCCGGCTCAATTAAGTCCGGCGATGCATTTTTTCTCCATCCTTTTATCATACCCCTTTTCAGTCTCACAAATTTTGCAGGATTTTTTCGTTTCAGCTATTGACTTTTATTGCAGATCTCGGTAAAAGGATAAACAAAAAAATATCGCGTGAAATTTCGAAAATTCCAAATGTAAGGCAGCTTGACAACCGGTTTTGAATAGGATATTATGCCATATAATAAGATTTATCATTTATGAAAGCGTAGGTATCATTATGATTACTCCTGTACAAAAGAATCGGGTTTACGAAAATGTTTCCGCGCAGATTCGCAGCCAAATCGAGCAGGGAGCATGGAAAGAGGGAGACCGGATTCAAAGCGAAATGGAGCTGGCGAAGCTTTTTCAGGTGAGCCGTGGCTCCATTCGTGAGGCGATCAAATCTTTGCAGATGGCCGGTATTGTGGAAGCACACAGCGGCCAGGGAACTTTTGTGGCCCCCAACGCGCTGCAAAAAATTCGGGACGGACACCTGGCTGATATGCTCAGCAACACAGAATATTTGGATGATGTGCTCCAGTGTCGGTACATCATTGAGTCTTATACCACGCGCGTGGCCAGCCAGGTTAGCACGCCGGAGGATATTGCCTATCTGCGGCAGAACTTTGCAGAAATGATGGCCTGTGAGGAGAAGAAGGACTACCACGGGCTGGATCGCTGCGGAATTGAGTTCCATGCCTACATCGTGGGAATGCTGAAAAACAAAGTGCTTTCTGCCATATATAACTCCCTTACGCAGGCACTGATGGAGGAGCGCAGCGAGTTCTCCGGGGCTGACAAAAACTCGGAGCTGTATTATGAGGGGCATATGGATCATAAGCGGCTCATTGATGCATTTGAGGCACACGACATGCAGACGGCAGAGGAGATCATCAAGCAGCACTTGCTCCGCAAGCTCCGGGATAAGGACAATGGATAATTCAGTGTCCGCGGTAAGGCCGATCCCTATAGAGGACGAGGCCAAATACGCATGACTCCAAGGCAATCAGCGCCATAAGGAAAGAGAACAACCAGTACTTTGCTGTCTGGGTGATTAATTTCCACATATTATTAATGGTTTTTTTATACTAAAAAGTAGTATGAAAATTGTTACAGACGACGAAAGAAAAGAGAGATAACAAAAAAGTGTTGACATTAATGTCGACAATGATAAAATAATTGTAGAGGTCAAGCTGTAGGACAGCCAGACAAGCCGCATACTGACTTTTTAAATGGGATTTACCATTGACAGACGATAAACAAAATGGCGGTTATGATAAGATTGGCATAAACTAACTGAGAAACTGTAGGACAGTCAAACAGATAAACGGAACGTCATAGAAAGAAAGTACATAGAAGGCGGAGGATTTTGAATATGGCGGCACATAAGATTGCGGTTTTGGGCGCGGGCAACGGCGGCCAGGCTCTGGCCGGTCATTTGGCGATGCATGGACATGATGTTAGCCTATATGACATAGACCGAGAAAAAATTCATGCGCTGCAAAGCAGAGGGCAGATCACCATCTCCGGCAAGCTGGAGGGTACGGTTGCTGTCAAGCTCATCACGGACTCTTTAGCTGAGGCGATAGCGGACAGAGAAATTCTGATCGTAACAACCACCACAGACCAGCATATCTCCTTGGCAAAACAGCTGGCAACGCTGCTGACAGAGCAGCAAACGCTGCTTTTGTGCCCGGGGCAGACCGGCGGCAGCATTGTGGTTCGTAATACTCTGCTGGCTGCTGGGAAAAACAACCCGGTGGCGGAGACGCAGGACCTGATTTATGCTTGCCGCGCGCCCAAGCCGGGCGAGGTGACGGTATCGGCCTTGAAATTAAAAATGGCAGTAGCGGTGTTGCCCGATGAAGCCGGGGACCGTGTGATGGAGCTGCTGCACCAGATTCTGCCGGACCTGTATCGGGTTCAGGGGTCTCTGCACATCGGCTTTAACAATACGGGAGCCATGCTCCATCCCATACCCGTGGTGCTCAACGCGGGCCGCATTGAAGCCGGGGAAAGCTTCCTTTACTACCGCACAGGTATCACCCCTGCGGTAGCGGCGGCTGTAGAGGCGGTGGACCGGGAGCGTGTGGCGGTGGCCGCGGCTTACGGCATCCGGGCCGTGAGTCTGTGTCAGTGGCTGCGCGACACCTATGGCGTAAAAGGAGACAGCCTCTATGAGATGCTTCAGAACAATGCGGCCTATGCAAATATAAAATCAATCCCCTCACTCCAGAATCGTTTTTTGACGGAAGACACGCCCAGTGGTTTGGTGCCTTTGGAGGCATTCGGACAGCTGGCCGGAGTGGCAACTCCGGTAATGACCAGTGTGATCAATCTGGCCAATGAGCTTTTGGGACAGGACTTCAGAGTGGTTGGACGCAACCTGAAGTGTCTTGGCCTGGAAGGTCTGAGTGTCAGTGAGATAAAAGAAAAATATGTGTAAATGGAGGAAACAGGAATGAAAAAGAGAATCTTAAGCGCTCTGCTGGCGACCCTGATGCTGGCAGGTATTCTGTCCGGCTGCGGCAGCAAGCAGAATGACTCCACCAAGGTTTGGAAGTTCTCCCACACCCGTGCTGAGGGAACTGACAACGATGTGATGGCCAACAAGTTTGCCAACAGCTTGATGGAAAACATCGACGGTCTGCAGATTCAAATGTATCCCAATAACCAGCTGGGCGACTACACAGTGGTGCAGGAGGCTGTGGGCCTCAACGAGGTGCAGCTGATGCTGGGCTCTATGTCCAACGGCGTGGACCCCACCCTGTCTGTACAGATCGCACCCTATCTGGTGAACAACTGGGACGATGCCTACGAGTTCTATAATTCCGAAAACGGCATCATCACCAACTATGTCCGCGAGAGACTGGAGAAGCAGAACATCCACCTGCTGGCGGTTATGCCCAAGTACTTCGGCGCGATCATGACCACCAAGCCCGCCTCTAACATTGAGGATCCCGCTGCCAGCAAGGGCGTGAAGATCCGTGTGCCTCAGATGAAGTCCTTTGAGTCCTTCGCATCTGCCATTGGCTTCCAGACCACCCCGCTGCCTACCTCTGATACCTTTACCTCCCTGCAGACCGGCGTTGTGGACGGTGCCTGCGGCGGCGGTGCCGAGCAGTATTGGTCCGATTACGGTGAGCTGGCGAAGTATGTCTACTGCCTGCGCACCCATATGGAAAACCACTGGCTGTACATGAGCCAGGATGCCTGGAACAGCCTGTCTGCCGATGAGCAGGCAACGGTGACCAAGCTGGCCAAGGAGTGGGAAACCGAGGCCTATCAGCTGGCCAAAGATAACGAGACCAAGTACAACGATATGTTCAAGGAAAAGGGCGTGGAGGTCTATGAGCCCTCTCAGGAGGTCGTGGATGCCTATGCCGACTATGTCCGCACCAATGTGTGGCCCCAGATCTCCTCTGAGTATGGCGACATCTGGAACGATATTCTGGCCAAAGTCAATAAGTAAGTCTGAAAAAGAGGGTCTATCGATATGTGTGTGAAAGCATTGAGATGTGATCTGGAGGATACCGTTGCGGTCGTGTCCCAGTCTGTGAAAGCTGGAACCGCCGTCAACGCCGCCGGGGAAACCTTGGCGGCGTTGGCGGATATCCCCCTGGGTCATAAAATCGCGCTGCGGGATATGGCAGCAGGTGAACTGGTGTATAAGTATGGCGTACCCATTGGCCGGGCCTCTCAGGCCATTGCCAAAGGTGAATGGGTCCACACGCACAACCTCCAGGATATTACAGAGGAGCTGTGTAACCGCTATGCAGAAGAATTTCGGAAGAAAGTAGGGGGGACGGTATGAGCAGGAGCTTTATGGGCTATGAGCGGGCCGACGGCAGCGTAGGCATCCGCAACTATATCCTCGTGCTGAGCATGGTCAACTGCGCCAATACCGTGGCCCAGCAGATCGCAGCCAAGACCAGTGCCCATGTCATTCCCATCGACTGCGGCTGCGTGGAGGTGGCGGACCATCATCGGCGCACCTGCCTGGCGCTGACCGCGGCGGCCCTGAACCCCAATGTATATGCGACTGTTTTGGTGGGCCTCGGCTGTGAGCAGACCGACCACAACAAGATTCTGGCAGACATCGCTGCAAGCGGCAAGCCGGTGGGCTACATCGGCATCCAAGAGTGCGGCGGCCCCCGGAACGCCGTGGCCAAGGGCGTGGAGATGGTGGAGAGCTATCAGGCGCAGGCAGCGGCCTTGCCCCGCAAGGAATTCCCCCTCTCCAAGCTGGTGCTTGCCGTTCAGTGCGGCGGCTCCGACTGGACCACGGCCCTCTCCGGCAACATCACCATCGGTGAAATGACAGACTTGGTGGTAGAAGAGGGCGGCAGCGTCATCATCAGCGAGGTGGCCGGCTTCCCCGGAAGTGAGCACATCCTGGCGGAGCGCTCCGTTACGCCGCAGGTGGGCCTGGAGGTCATTCAGATGTGCGATGAGCTGCGGGCTGAGTACATAGAGGCCCACGGCCAGACCATCGAAGAAATGAACCCCACCCCCGGCAATAAGGCAGGCGGCATTACCACGTTGGTAGAGAAGTCCATGGGCAACATCAAGAAGATCGGTACGCGCTCTCCCGTTCAGGGCCTGATCCGGGCAGGAGAGCATGTGCCCCACCCCGGTGTGTGGATCCTGGATCTTCGTGCACCTGCTATTGACGGCAACGCCACCAGCGGCTTTGCCATGTCGGGTGCGCATATGGATGTGTTCAGCACAGGCCGTGGTTCGCCCCTGGGCAATGCCGTAATGCCTACGCTGAAGCTCACCGGCAATCCCATCAGCTATGAGGAGCTTGGTTGTATGCTGGACTTCAATGCCGGTGTGGTGCTGGAAGGGACTCCGCTGGCAGAGGCTGGTAAGGCGCTGCTGGATAAGGTCGTTTCTGTGGCCAACGGGGAGGAGACAAAGTCCGAGATCAATGGCAACTTTGAATTTATTATCCCCAGAGAGAACAAACGATGAGAGGAGGCTGTGCGTGAAAACTATCGGAAACGTTTGCCTGAAGATCGTGGATGTGATCGGCAAGATCTGCGAGTATATCTGCGTAGTACTTGCCTTGATCATCACACTGCTTGTGTTTGTTCAGGTTATTTTACGTGCTATGGATATGCCTCTGTTCGGCATTGAAGAGCTGTTGACATTCCCCATCATTTGGATCTACTTTTTAGGCGGTGCCTGCGCCTCCTTTACCGACAGCCACATCGAATGCGGCCTGGTGGGTGCCGTGGCGAAAAATCCGAAGGTTGTCGCTGTGGCAAAGAATGTTGCGAATATCTGCGCTACGGCTCTTTCCGTCTATGTGCTGAAATGGGCCGTCGAGTATGCTCAGTACAGCTTTAAGACGGACAAGATCAGCGCGGTATTGAAGGTTCCCATGCCCATCGGTGAGTGCATCATTCTGGGCGGCCTGGCCCTGATGGCCCTGTTTACTCTGGTGCGCACCATCGAGAATTTGGTGGCGCTGAAGGAGATATTCAAGAATAAAGGAGGTATCGCATAATGGAAGTCATGACAGCGTTTGCAATCTGCATGGTTTTGCTGCTGGTTTTGCTCCTGGTAGGCGTGCCTCTGCCCTACTGCTTTGCAGGTGCCCTGATTTTCATGGTCGCCGCCTGTGGGATCCCCATCAAGTCCCTGTTCGTGTGGGGCTATTCGCAAATGATCTCCACCTCGCTGATGGCCGTGCCTATGTTCATCATCGCGGGCAACCTGATTGCGGAGAGCAGTATTGCAGAGAAGTTAGTAGACCTTGCGCGAATTTTTGTGGGTAAGGTCAAGGGCGCTCTGGGCTGCATCTGCGTTGTGGTCTGCGGCATCATGGGCGCCATCTCCGGCTCCGCCTTTACTGGCATTGCCGCTCTGGGCAGCATTATGATCCCCGAGCTGCAGAAGGAAGGCTATTCCCGGGGCTTTGCCACCTCCCTTGTGACCTGCTCTTCCATCCTGGGCACGCTGATCCCGCCCAGCATCCCCATCATCGTTTTGGGCTGGACCACCGGCATCAGCATCCTGGGCTGCTTTATGGCCACAGTGGTACCCGGCGTCCTCACCATCATCAGCTTTTCTGCCATCAATGTGGTCTATGCCCGCCGCTATGCCAAAATCGAGAACGCGGCGGCCATTGAAGGCAAGGCCGCCAATGAAAAGCCCAAGGCTTCCCGGGCCTTCCTGGAGGCGATCCCCGCGCTGCTGCTGCCTGTGATCATTTTGGGCGGCATTTACGGCGGCTTTTTCACCGCCACGGAGGCCGCCGGCGTTTGTTCCGTGCTGGCCCTGCTGCTGGGCGCACTGGTCTACCGCCAGCTGAAGGTCCAGAACACCGTGAAGATGCTCAAGAACACGGCATCCTCCATCGGCTCTATCTTTATGATGATCTTCTTCTGTCTGCTGCTGAGCCAGTGCATGACGCAGCTGAAGATCCCCCAGATGCTGGTGGACATCTTCCTGGGCTTTACGGACAACAAATTCGTGGTTCTGATCATGGTGAATGTGTTTTTGCTGTTCGTGGGCATGATCGTCAACGATACCACGGCCATCATGCTCTGCGCGCCGCTGCTGATGCCTCTGCTGACGGCCTATAACATTAACCCCATCCACTTCGGCGCCTTGATGATCGTGAATCTGTCCTGCGGTTGCCTGACACCGCCCTACGCCAGCGTGCTGTACTTTGGAATGAAGGTAGGCAATGCCTCCTTTGGCGAGATGATGAAGAACACATTGGTGTTCCTGCTGGCGGGCTATGTACCTGTCATGCTGCTGACCACCTATGTGGAGCCCATTTCTCTGTTCCTCCCCCGCCTGCTGGGCTACGCATAAGATAGCCGATCCTCATTGTATAACAGTAAGGTCAGCAGGTTGGACTAACGCCTGCTGACCTTGCCATATTTGGACTTATGATGGAAAGGAAAATAGACTATGAGTACCAGCGTATTTGAGATTATCGGGCCGGTGATGGTTGGTCCTTCCAGCTCTCATACTGCCGGCATGGCACGTATCGGCATGATGGCCCACCGGATTATCAACGAAACCCCAACGGCGATCCAACTGGTTCTTAGCCCTAAACTGCGAACTACATACAGTGGGCATCGGACAGATGCGGCGCTATTTGGCGGCACCCTGGGATATAAGGAGGATGGTCCCCAGCTGCGGGATGCCATCCGGCTGGCCCATGAACAGGGCATCAGCACCGCCGTGGATTTCTTGCCGGAGGGAAAGTATCCGCAGAACACGGCCAAGATCATCGTCACCTGCGATGATGGGAAGCAGTTTTCTGTGCTGGGCACCTCTGTAGGCGGCGGCAGCATTGTAATCAGCGAGGTGGATGGCGCGGAGATCCGCCTTTCACCCGATGCCTGTCATGTGATCGTGTGGGGAAATGATGCCCTGCCGCAATCCCTCTGCCAAGGGGCCATCTCCTGCCAGAGCGGTCAGGGGGCCAACGGATATGTCGTGGCCCTGACCTATCTGAAGCAGCCCGCCCAGGATGTGTTGGCGGCTCTCGCGGCGGTTCCCGGTGTTACTAAAGTGAGCATAGTGCAGCCTGTGCTGGCTTACGGCGTGTCTTTGCCGGGGCACAAGATATACAGCTCCTGCAAGCAGGCTTGTGAGGAAGCTGCGAGGCAGGGTGTATCCTTGGCGGAGATCGCCATTTCCTATGAGATGAGCCGTTCCGGCTTCAGCCGGGAGGATGTAGTCGGACGGATGCATGAGCATCTGGAGCGAATGCGGCTGTCTGTGGAGCAGGGCTTCGGAGAGAATAAACTTCTCTACGGTCTGGCCTCCGGCAAGGATGCAAGGATGCTCTTAGATGCGGTGACAGCAGGAAAGACCATCTCTGGGGGTATTGTACCCGAAGCGGTAGCAATGGCTTTGGGCGTCATGGAGTTGAACGGCTCTATGGGCTGCATCGTGGCCGCACCTACAGCAGGGTCTTCCGGCGTTGTACCCGGCTGTATGATGGCCATTCAGAAAAAGTTTGACCTCACTGACGATCAGCTGGTGAATGCCCTGTTCGTCAGCGCCCTGCTGGGCGTGATTATGGCGGAGCGGGACATCTCCTATTCTGGGTCTGTGGGGGGATGTCAAGGAGAGATCGGCATATCCAGTGCCATTGCCGCCGCGGGACTTGCCAGCCTCTTCAGCGATGATCCCGATGTGATTGTTCATGCGATGGCTCTATGCATGAAGAACCTGCTGGGCCTGGTGTGCGATCCCATTGCCGGACCGATTGAGGTTCCCTGCATCAAGCGAAACGCTGTGGGCGTGGCCAATGCGTTTATCTCCGCCGACATGGCTCTGGCCGGCATCAAGAGCTTTATTCCGCCGGATGAGGTGCTGGATGCGCTGCTGGATGTGGAGAAGCGTCTGCCCCCGGAGCTGAAATGCGCAACGATCGGCGGTTTGGCCTGCACCCATACAGCTAAACGCGTCCGTGAGCAGTTGGCCGGTGGCTGCAGCAGCTGCAAGCGCTGAACACTGCCTGAAAAAGCAGATATGCCTTGGTCTGAACCGAACCAGTAAAAACGGTCAATAGACAAAACGCCCCCTATGTAGGAAAATAAACTACATAGGGGGCGTTACTATGTCAAAACATATGTAAAAGCGTCTCTGACCCCGTGGCGCTGACAGGCATCCCTGCTGCCGCAGAGGAATTGCAAAAGACAGCTTGCAGAGATACATCACACAAGTTTGGAAAAGAGACTTGAAAAGGAGGCGACCCAGGGATGCCTGCTGCCGGCGAAAACGGGAAGAGAGTAGAGACGATTTCGGCGTGAGATGTAGAGCGCTTACTTAGCGGCCTTCTGAGCCTTGATGGACTCGATCAGCTCGGGAACGACCTTGAACAGATCGCCCACGATACCGTAGTCGGCCACCTCAAAGATGGGAGCGGTATCGTTCTTGTTCACAGCGATGATGCACTCGGAATCCTGCATACCAGCCTTGTGCTGGATAGCGCCGGAGATACCCAGAGCGATGTAAACCTTGGGATGCACGGTCTTACCGGTCTGACCCACCTGGTGGTCAGCGGAGATCCAGCCGGCATCCACGCAGGCGCGGGAGGAACCCACGACGCCGCCCAGAACCTCGGCCAGCTCCTCGGCCAGGGCAATGCCCTTCTCCACATCCTTGCTGATGCCGCGGCCCACGGACACGATGAAGTCGGCGCCAATGAGGTCAACCAGCTTCTTGGCAGCCTTCACGACTTCCACGACCTCGGTCTTGATGTCGGCCTCGGTCAGGTTGAAGGCGGGATGCAGAATCTCCACATCCTTCTTGCACTCGCGCTTCTTCATAACGCCGGGGCGCACAGTGGCCATGGCGGGACGGAAGCGGGGGCAGAAGATGGAAGCCATCAGGTGGCCGCCGAAGGCGGGACGGGTCATCTTGATGTCACGGGACACATCGTGGTCAGCACCGTTGATCTTCACGGTGCCCAGCTTCTCGATGCGCTCTTCGGGCAGGGTGGAAGCTTCCTTCAGGAAGCTCTTGTAGATGGGCATATCAATGTCCAGGTGGGTGCAGTCAGCGCACAGACCCGTGTGCAGGCGGGCAGCGCACCGGGGGGCCAGGTCGCGGCCGATGTTGGAGGCGCCGAACAGCAGGATCTCGGGCTTGATCTCCTCCACAGCCTCGGAGATGATCTTGGTATAAGCGTCGGTGGTGTAGTCCTTGCGTCTCCGCCGGTGGTGCTACCTGCCTTGCAGTCGCTGATGGTGCCGCCGGTCATGGTGAAGCCGGCATTGCCGCCGCCGGACATATACACGCCAGCGCCGGCTGTACGGGTCAGGTTGGATTTTTCATTGGTGGTGCAGCCCCGGATGCTGCCGCCGGTCATGCGGAAGACGGAGTAGTGGGCGTATACGCCGCCGTCGTTGCTGACGGAGCCATTCGCCGCGCAGCCCACGATGTTTCCGCCGTTCATCGTAAGGCCTGCCAGAGAAGTGCCGGCCTTGTCCGAGACGTAGATACCGCCGCCGTATCGGGCCTTGCCGCCGGTGATGACGCCGCCCTTCACCTCTGTGATGTGCTCCCCGGAGGCGTCCTCCGCCGCCAGGGTCCACAGGGGCTGGGAGGTATCAAACTTGTGCACGGTTTCGGACGAGCTGTCCTCCAACACCAGCTGGGTGGCGATCTCTATCCGGATGACGCTGCCGCTGCCGTCGCCCCGGAGCACCTTGCCGTTGAGGTCCAGGGTAACGTCGGTGGTGATGAACAGGGACCCGGTGAGGTCGATGTCCGCCATCAGGCGCACCGCCCCGCCGCCGGAAACGGCGGCCTCCAGCTCCTGCGCCGTGCGAACCTCGGTGGCCGGGCTGGCCTGGGCCGCGCTCTCGCCTGCCAGGGCCATCGTGGGCAGCAGGCTCAGCAGCATGCACAGGGCCAGAAGTGAGCTTGCGATTCGTCTCTTCATTCTCTCATATCTCCTTTTATTTTTCGGGGGTGCATGGTGAAATTGAACTAAATGATTGTTCAATTAAATTGCATCATAAACCATATAGGTTTGCAACAGACTTTTTTCGCAGCGGCGGAGAATTTGTCGGGAAAACGCGGCCGATCCTGCCCGGCATTTAACCCAACATTTTACACAACATTTGCCATGGCTTTTGCCAGCATTTACCCGGCAGGGATGGCTACCGACGGAGGGAAAAATGTCGTGGTCCGCGATAAAAAGCTTGTAGTCGGAGCCCATGCGTGGTACAGTGGTCAGAGAGATAAAAAACAGACGGCGGGGGAGAGAGAAATGTTTACAGCGGAGCATCTGATCTGGATGGTACTGTGCGCGGCCTTCATCGCGGGCATGACTGTGCTCAGCACCAAAAAGCGGTGGAGCCTGCGGCAGGCGGGATATGTGATGACGGCCATCTGCGCCTTCAGCGAGGTGAGCAAGGTCATGAGCGAGATGCGCGCCAGCTCTGCCGGGGGCATGGCGCTGGATCCCGGGGCGCTGCCCTTCCATCTGTGCAGTCTGATGCTCTTCGGCGTGCTCTACATCACCTTTGGCCGGGAGGGCAGGGCCAGGCAGGCGGTCATCAGCTTCCTGGCGGTCATGGGGACCCTGGGCAGCTTCTGCGCCATCATGATCCCCACCAACGGGACGGATTTCACCCAGATTTACGCCTACCAGTGCTTTGTGTATCACGCGGGGCTGCTGTGGTTTTGTCTGCATCTGCTTCTCTCCGGCCGGGCGGAGCTGGGTGCTAAGGCCCTGGTGCGGAACCTGGGGCTTCTGCTGGCGCTGACATTTGCGATGCTCTATGTGAACGGAGCCCTGTCGGCCTACGGCACGAACTTCATGTATGTGGTGCGGCCGCCTATGGAGGGACTGCCGTTTCTGAATCTGGACAGGGGCTGGTATGTGTATCTGCTGCGGCTGATGCTGCTGGGGGCCGGACTGGTGACGCTGTTTCACCTGCCGTTTATCCTCCGGGAGCGGAAGAAAAAGCGGGAGGCGGCAGGGGCTGGCCGGAGCGGAAAATGAGAATCCGGACAAGACTGTCCGGGGTCTGATGAAAAAGAAGTCTCTCCCCGCCATCGGTGTGTCATACGGCACACCGATGGCGGGGATTTGTGTGGTTTGGGGGCATTTTTTCGGACTGAAGCGCATACAGATAACCCCAAAAGGGGGCGGATACCAATGAGACAGGCATGGATGGCGGGGGTTGCGTGGGTGCTGATGCTGTTTGGCGGGGCATGGCTGCTGGCCCCGGGGATATCTGCGGCGCAGCCGGGAAAAACGGACATGCCCACCGGACAGACGGAGAAGGCCGACGGACAGGACAGCCAATCGGTGCTGCAGGTCTATGACGGGGAGAAAACCGTGGAGATGACCATGGCGGAATACCTGCCGGGGGTGGTGCGGGGGGAGATGCCCGCCACCTTCGAGCCGGAGGCGCTGAAGGCTCAGGCGGTGGCGGAGCGCACGTTCATCTACTACCACATGCAGGGCGGGCGCAAGGCGGCCCACCCTGACGCGGATGTGTGCATGGACTATCGGTGCTGCAATGCCTGGGTGTCCCAGGAGAAGGCAAAGAGCAACTGGGGCGATAACTATGCGGAATATGAGGGGAAAATACAACAATCTGTAAAGGAAACGGACGGGCAGGTGATGCTCTACGACGGCAAACCCATTCTGGCGGCGTTCCACTCCTCGTCGGCGGGGATCACCGCCAAGAGCAGCGACGTCTGGGTGTCGGATCGGCCCTACCTGGTCAGCGTGGAGAGCCCGGAAAACGCTGACAGCGTGCCCAACTACTACAGCGTGAACACCTTTGCGCCGGAGGAGTTCCGGGAGAAGATCATGGCCCAGGAACCGGAGGCTGTGCTGGAGGGATCGCCCAGGGAGTGGGTCACGGAGCTGAAGCAGAACAGCTCCGGCCGGGTGGAGAGCGTCAGCATCGGTGGGGTGGCGCTGCGGGGCACCCGGGTCAGGAGTATTCTGGGGCTGCGGTCGGCCTGCTTCACGGTGGAGTGCACGGACAGCGCGGTGATTTTTCGGGTCACTGGCTATGGTCACGGCGTGGGCATGAGCCAGTACGGGGCCAACGCCCTGGCCAAGGAGGGCAAGAGCTGGCAGGAAATTTTGAAGTGGTATTACCGGGGGGTGTCTATTGAAAGCTGGCGGCAAACATGATATAATCAGGTATCAAAAATTGCCAGGGCGGGGATAGGACGCCGGGAGATGCGGCGAGATATGAAAATAGTACGGCGCAAGGACAGGGTTATTGGCTGGGAGTGCGGCGAAACGGGGCGTCCGGGAGGCCGCCCCCTACGGGTGCATGGCAAGGGGTGCAGAGCGCGGGCGACCGCGAGGGTCGCCCCTACGGACAGCTTGGGAGCTGGTGCGGGCGGGCCGATGTGGAGAGCGAATCGAGCGCTGCCGGCGGCGCTCGGATCGCTCCCCGCGGGTGCGGAGCGCCCTCGCAATGACAAATTTTTTGGCAAAAAGTGCGGTGTGCGGCGGCACACATGGGTGCCGCCCTACAGTTTTCTTGTGGGGCAGGGCCCGCGTGCCCTGCCGGGGAGCGGTACAGATTCGGGCGGCGGGGTGAGGGCACCCCACCCTACGGGTGCATAGTAATAGGAGCGGTGCAAGTCTGGTGCGGGCCGATGCAGGCATCGGCCCCTACGGGTGCATGGCGGGGGATGGACCCTTGCACGAGGGCAAACTCATAGGCTAAGTTCACAAAATGTTCAGGAAAAGGGATACTTTCACGGTATAATATAATAGAAAATGGCCTGTCGAAAAAGCCTCGCAGAGTTTGCCGCCCGCAGGCGGCAAAGCATTGAGATCATTTTCTCTCGCGACATGTGCGTGAGAGAAAATACCGCTCAGGCGAGAAGTAGTGGAATTTTGAGCCAAAAGCTCAAAATTATGCGCGCAGCAGACTGTAAACCTTTTGTCGGAAAAAACCAGAGGTTTTTTCGACAGCCTCAAAAAAGACCGCCCCGGCGGAAACAAAGGAGGAGCCTTCATGGCACGCAATATTTTGGTGGTAGAGGACGACCGCAATATCTCGGATCTGATCCGCATTTATATGGAGAAAGAGGGCTTTGAGGTGCGCAGCGCCTACGACGGCGGCAAGGCCATCGAGGAGTTTGAAAAGCAGGCGCCGGATCTGGTGCTGCTGGACATCATGCTGCCGGTGATGGACGGTTGGGCCGTGTGCCGGAAGATCCGGGAGACCAGCAAGGTGCCCATCATCATGCTCACCGCCAAGGGCGAGGTGAACGACCGCATCACGGGCCTGGAGATGGGGGCGGACGACTACATCGTAAAGCCCTTTGAAATGAAGGAGCTGATGGCACGCATCAACGCCGTGCTGCGCCGCAGCGAGATCCCCGACGACACCAAGAAAAAGCTGGTGTTCGACAAGCTCATCATCAATCTGGACAGCTATGAGCTGATCGTGGACGGAAAAAAGGTGGACACGCCGCCTAAAGAGCTGGAGCTGCTGTACCATCTGGCCTCCACTCCCAACCGGGTCTACACCCGCAACCAGCTGCTGGACGAGGTGTGGGGCTTTGACTACTTCGGCGACAGCCGCACCGTGGACGTACACATCAAGCGGCTGCGGGAGAAGGTGGAGAACGTGTCCGACCAGTGGGCGCTGAAAACTGTGTGGGGCGTGGGCTACAAATTTGAAGTAAAGTCATGAAAAAGGATACGAAAAACCGGTTCCGCAGCATCTATTGGCAGCAGTTCAGCCTCATCGCAGGAGTGGTGCTGCTGACGCTGCTGCTGCTGGGCGCGTCCTTTTACGCCCTGAGCTACAACTATCTGGTAGGCGAAAAGCGGGACGAGATGAAAGTGCGGGCCCAGCTCATCGTGCAGATGTCCGAGGATTTCCTGACGGCGGAGGAGGGAGACAAGTCCCAACTGGATAACAGCCTCAGCCGTATGGCTGGAGTGGCCAGCATGATGACGGAGGTGAACTTCCTCATCTGCGATGAAAACGGTCAGGCCCTGCTCACCACCGACAACGACCTGGCCGGCAAGAGCATCCGTCTGCCGGAGGCGCTGCGCAGCAAGATCCTGGAGGACGCGGACGGATTTCAGGGCTATACCACCCTGTCGGGCCTGTACAAAATGCGGCAGTTTGCCGTGGGCCTGCCGGTGAAAACAGAGGACGGCCAGGTGGCGGGCATGGTGCTGGCCATGATCGACGGCACGCAGCTGATGCGGATGTGGCGGTCGTTTACGGGGCTGTTTTTCATGATATCCGCCATTGTGCTGCTCATCGCCTTTGTGGCAAGCTCCTTTATGTCCATGCGCCAGATCCAGCCCATCAAGGAGATGCTCAAGGGCACCCGGGCCTATGCTGCCGGGAACTTTGACATGCGCATTGAGGACGAGGGCCGGGGGGACGAGATCGGCGAGCTGGCCCGCTCCTTTAACATGATGGCCGACTCCCTGTCGGAAACGGAGCGGCAGAGGCGGGACTTCATCGCCAACATCTCCCACGAGCTGAAAACGCCTATGACATCCATCGCCGGCTATACCGACGGCATTCTGGACGGGACCATCCCCCAGAAGGACGAGCGGAAATATCTGCAGATCATCTCCGACGAGAGCCACCGGCTCAGCCGACTGGTGCGGCGGATGCTGGATATCTCGCAGATCCAGTCTCAGGAGATGCACAAGGAGGACTTCGACCTGTGCGAGAGCATGCGCATCGCGCTGCTGAGCATGGAGCGGAAGATCAACCAGCGGGGCCTGGACGTGGAGGCGGATATCCCGGAGGATTCCGTCATGGTCCGGGGAGACAATGAGCTGATCACGCAGGTGGTTTATAATCTTCTGGAAAACGCTACCAAGTTCGCGGCGGAGGGCTCTACCCTGTATCTGGGGCTTGCATGCCGGGGGGAAAAGGCGGTGGTCACCGTACGCAACACGGGCAATACCATCCCCGCCCAGGAGATCCCGCTGCTGTTTGAGCGGTTCCATAAGTCCGACAAGTCCCGGAGCGAGGACAAGGACGGCTACGGCCTGGGGCTCTATGTAGTGAAGACCATTCTCAACCAACACAAGGAACAGATCACCGTCACCAGTGAAAACGGCGTAACGGCCTTCAGCTTTACTGTGCAGATGGCAGACAGCGCCCGCGACTACGGGGAGGAGCAGGAGCAATGACAGACGAGAACAACAATGTGCCGGAGACGCAGCAGGACCGGGAGGTCGTGTCCTGGTATGTGCCGCCGGAGCAGGGAAAGGAAGTTGTGCGCTGCTATGTGCAGCCCCAGCCGCTGCCCGGAAGCGTCCGGCCCCGGCCGCAGCAGACGGCTGCCGCCGGGAAAAAGAAGAAGTGGTGGGTCATTTTCCTGATCCTGGCGGTGGTGATAGGCGTGACGGTGCTGGTGGTCTCCCTTCTGTACCGCGGTGCGGGGCAGGATGGAACGGACGGCGGCAATGCCGGCAGTATTGTGGATATTACCAGCGACGAGAACTGCTACATTCCCAGAGACAAGGGCAGCGCCGATATCCGGATGGAGCTGGCTGTCCCGGGAGAAACGGCGCTGGCATCGGAGGATATCTACCGGAAAATGGGGCCGTCTACCGTGACGGTGCTGGCAACGGATTCCAAAGGGAATACCTCCATGGGCACCGGCGTGCTGCTGACGGCGGACGGATACTTTATCACCAACGCCCATGTGGTCTCCGGCGCCACCAGCTGCATCATGGCCCTGGACACAGGAAAAACCTATGAGGCCAAGCTGGTGGGCTGCTCCTTCGGCCAGGATATCGCCGTTCTGAAGGCGGAGGGCGCAGAGGGACTGACACCGGCGGAATTCTGTGACTCCGACTATTGCAGCGTGGGAGAAACGGTGTACGCCATCGGAAACCCCCTGAATCTGAACCTGCGGGCTACGTTTACCAACGGCATTATTTCCGGCCTGGAGCGGCAGATGGAGCTGGACGGCAAGACGCTGACCATGATCCAGACCAACGCCGCCGTGAATAACGGCAATTCCGGCGGTCCGCTCATCAACCAGTACGGACAGGTCATCGGCATCATCACCATGAAGATGAGTCAGAACGGCACCAAGGCCGAGGCTACGGTGGAGGGGCTGGGCTTTGCTCTGCCCACGGCGCAGGTGGCCTATGTGGTCAACGACATTATGGCCTTTGGAGAATTCAAGGGCATACCTACCTTCGGCTTTAAGATCATGACGACTACGGATGAGAGCGGGGATCAGCGCGTGGTGGTGCAGTCAGTGGAAGAGGGACAGGCGGCCCAGATCGCCGGGGTGGAGCCGGGAGATGTGATCCTGGCCGCCAATGGGCAGACCATCCGCGACAACTGGGATCTGCTGGATTACCGCCGCGTCTGCCAGGTGGGGGACACCGTGGATCTGACCATCCTGCGGAACGGGAAGGAAGTCCACTGCTTTGTGACGCTGACGGGAACCAAGTAAAACGGTATGAATTGAAAAAAAGGACGGACCGGAAGGCCCGTCCTTTGAGGTTGTCGAGAAAGCGGTAAGATTGCGACAACGGTAAGGAAGGGTGTGTGAGGGAAACCCAAGAAGGGTGTCCCTCGCCATTGAAATCAGTAGTTTTTGAAACTCTTTTAAAGTTTCAAAAACTTAGTCAGTGTGTCGAAAAGACTTTTTCGACACACTGAAAGGACGGACCGGGAGGTCCGTCCTTTTTTGCGCAGTGGGAGGGGGTTGTAGGAGCGAGTGGAGTAGAGTTGCGCCCTGCAATGAGGGCGGGGCCGGGGACGGCTTGAACGGGATGTTCATTTTCCCTCGGGAGAACGGCTGAAAACAGTGTAGAGACCGGACAGGAGGAGAAAAACGCCGAAGGGCTTTTTCAGGAGCTCTACATCTATGGCGGTGGCGGCCCAGGCGGCTATGGCGGCAGCGGGAAGGCCCCAGGGAATGGCGCTGCGCAGAAGCGGCGCATACAGCAGGCCGTTTTTCCGGTGCTGCACCAGGGCCATGGCTGCCGTGGGGAGAAAATACAGGAGGTTGATGCCCTGGGCGGTGATCTGATCCACACCCAGAAACAGGGTCATCACCAGAAGAAGCAGCGTGCCGCCGCCGATGCCCCAGGCGGAGAGAATGCCCGTTAAAAATCCGGCCAGGGCGGGGAGAAGATATGCCGTCACAGCAGATACCGCACGCCGCCGTACAGCAAAAACATCCCAAAAATGCGCCGCAACCATACACTGGGCATGCGCCGGAACAGCTTGCCGCCCACAAAGCCGCCTGCAAGGCCACCCAGCAGGTAGGGCAGGGCCATCAGCACCTGCAGCCCTGTGCGCAGGAGATAAATGACGGCGGACAGGGCACACAGGGGAAAAATCACCGCTACGCAGCTGGCCAGGGCGCGTTTTTGCTCCAGTTTACACCAGCCGGTCAGCAGCGGAACCAGCACCGTGCCGCCTCCGCCGCCGAACAGACCGCCCACAAGGCCCGCCGCCGTGCCGCTGAGACGGTATTTCCATTTGTTCTCCACGATCTCGCCTCCCTTATATGTAGCCCCTCACGGCCCGGGGCTGTGAGGGGAGCGGGAACTCACATCTTGCGGAAGCTCAGGCAGTCGGTACACTGATCCTTGGAGGGATTGGCCTCGTGGGTGCCGATCTGGATGGAGTGCAGACCGCAGTTATTCACCTCGCTGCAGTGATGTGCGCAGCTGGTGACGGTGCATTTGATGGCGTTGTTGGGGGTGCAGGCGCACCCGTCGTTGGTACAGTTGGACATAGTTTCTTCCTCCAAAATTATAAACTCAGGCATAGAGCCTATGGTTATTTTGCTCCACAGGAGAAAAACTATGCGAAGAAAATTTTTAATGGGTGGGAGGATACGAATTGCCGAGGGCAGTTTGTGCACTGGCCTTGCAATGACATTGTTTTTTACAAGAAGTGCGGCGGATGACGGACGGGTGGGGTAGAACCCCGCCCCTACGGAAGCGTAACAAGATGTGCAGAGCGCGGGCGACCGCGAGGGTCGCCCCTACGGGTGCATGGCAAGAAGTGCGGTGCGGGTGGTATTACGGATGTCCCTGTTGCGGCGGACAAAATTTCCACGCTGCTTTACGGCGGACGCCCCCAATTTTGACCGCGGCCTCTGGCTCCGGCCCACCGTCGTGCCAGCCGATTCCCGGCCGCTGTCGGGCCGCCAATCGGGGCACTTCCTCGAAATCGCCTCGCTTATTCTGCCGCAGGCAGCGCTTCGGCGATTTCCCCGCTTCATCCGCCACCGGCGGCGCTCGGATCGCTCCCCACGGGCGCGGAGCGCCCTCGCAATGACAGGTTTTTTGGCAAGGGGTGTGGAGAAGCGGGGCGTCCAGGAGGCCGCCCCCTACGGGTGCATGACTGGAAAGTGCGGTGCACAGGGGATTACGGATTGCCACAGCCAGTGTGCGCACTGACTTCGCAATGACAGGGAGGTTGGCAAGATGACATGGGGAGTGCGGGGCGGTGAAATGGGGTGGAGATGCGAATTGCCACGACCGGGGCGGGTCGTGGCAATGATATAGTATTTCGGTGGCTTTTTACACCGCGTGCAAGGCGGGAATCAGAGCGGAGGCCAGAGCAAAATAAATCAGCAGGCTGGTGGCATCCACAATGGTGGTGATGAAGGGGGAAGCCATTACCGCCGGGTCCAGACCGATCTTCTCCGCCAGCAGCGGCAGGGAGCAGCCCACGCACTTGGCAAAAATAACCACGAACAGAATGGTCAGACACACCACGGCGCAGACAGTGACATTCACGGCGGCGTTGCCCAGGAGCATCCGGTCCACCAGCAGCATTTTTGCAAAATTCGCCGCCGCCAGACACACACCGCACAGGAACGACACCCGCAGCTCCTTCCACAGCACCTGGAAAAGGTCGGAAAAATCCACCTCATCCAGACTCAGGGCACGGATCACCGCTACGCTGGCCTGGGTGCCGGAGTTACCGCCGGTGCCGGAGAGCATGGGAATGTAGGAATTGAGCACCAGGCAGGCAGCCAGCTTACTCTCATAGTGGTTGAGGATCATGCCGGTGAAGGTGGCCGAGAGCATCAGCACCATCAGCCAGGGGATGCGGGCCTTCCAGGTGGAGAAAATGGAGGTTTTCAGGTAGGGCTTGTCCGAGGGCAGCATGGCCGCCATCTTCTCGAAGTCCTCCGTGGTCTCCTCCTCGATGACGTCCATAGCGTCATCCACGGTGACGATGCCGATGAGGCGGTTTTCCTGGTCCACCACGGGCATGGCCAGGTAGCCGTATTTGTTCAGGGCCTGGGCCGCGTCCTCCTTATCGTCCAGCGTGGTGACGGAGACTACGTTGGAGTCCATAATGTCCTCGATGCGGTCGTCCTCGTCCGCCAGGAGCAGATCCCGCACAGACAGAACGCCCTGCAAGTGGCGGGTGGGGTCTGTGACATACAGGATGTTGATGGTCTCCAACTCGCCGCCGATGCGGCGGATGCGCTTGAAGGCATCCGCCACGGTCATATCCTTTTTCAGGCTCAGGTACTCCACGTTCATGATGGAGCCGGCGGAGTCCTCGGGATATTTCAGCATCTCGTTGATGGACTTGCGCATTTCGGGGGTGGCCTTATCCAGAATGCGGATGACCACGCTGGCGGGCATCTCCTCCACGATGTCCACGGCATCGTCCAGATACAGCTCGTCCAGCACTTCCTTCAGCTCGGTGTTGGAGAAGCCGTTGATGAGCATCTCCTGACTGTCGGACTCCAGCTCCACGAATACCTCAGCCGCCTGCTCCTTGGGCAGCAGACGGTACAGCAGGGGCATCATCTCGGGGCCGGATTCCTCCAGCAGCTGGGCGATGTCCGGCGGCTCCAGAGGGAGGAGCAGGTCGCGTACGGCAGCGTACTGTTTTCGCAGAAGCAGATCCTTTATTTTATCCAGATAGAGATCCAGGTCTTCTTCATAATCGAACATGGCAGCTCCTCCTTTCTGCAAAAAAATAAAACCACAGTGTCGCCCGATGGGGCAGCCGCTGCGGGATGCTATGGGTGCAATGGATGCAAAAAGACCACCTGCGCCCTGTACACCGTAACAAGCTTTAGCGTCGCGGGGCAATGAAACTGCGTTAGATGATACCTTGGTTTCGATATCGCCTGTTCAAACCCTCTTATGGTGTCTCCACCACTTCGCGGCAGCAGTCCGTATCCCTGCGGTAGCCTTACCTACCGGAACATTTATAACATGTTAATAGTATGCCAAAAAAACGCACCTGTCAACCCTTTTCGTGGAGGGTGAAGGGGAAAATTATTGCGGGGGAGGATCGCGGGGTGCGAGGAGGGCGCGGATTGCGAAGCCAGTGTGCGCACTGGCTTCGCAATAACAGTTTTTTTACAAGAAGTGCGGTGTGCGGCGGGGCACATGAACCCTGCCCTACAGGGGGATCATTTCCGGGGCAGGACGGTGCCGTCGTTTTTGTAGATGCTGCGCTCCGGGAGGACACCCCGGACGCAGGAGGTGGGGTAAATGATGCTGTGGGGGCCGATGACGGTGCCGGGGTTCAGGACGCTGTTGCAGCCCACCTCCACAAAGTCGCCCAGCATGGCGCCTACCTTTTTGCGGCCGGTGTCTATGCGCTCTTCGCCGCAGCGGACCACCACGGGGAGCTTGTCGCTCTTCACGTTGGAGGTGATGGAGCCAGCGCCCATGTGGGACTTGTAGCCCAGGATGGAGTCGCCTACGTAATTATAGTGCGGGGTCTGTACGCCGTCAAAGAGGATGACATTTTTCAGCTCCACGGAGTTGCCCACCACGCAGCCCGCGCCCACCAGAGCGCTGCCGCGGATGAAAGCGCAGTGACGCACCTCCGTTTCCGGACCGATGATGCAGGGGCCGCCCAGATAGGCGGTGGGGGCCACGGTGGCGGTTTTGTGGACCCAAACATGGGGGGCCACCTCGTCGTAGTCCTCCAGGGTGGGGCCAACGGTGAGGATGAAGTCCTGGATGCCCGCCAGGGCCTCCCAGGGATAGGTGAACCGGGAGAGGTAGTCGGCGGCGATGGTGTGATTCAGGTCAAACAGGTCGGTTATGGTCAGCATGATGGTCTCCTTATTTATAGTTTGAGTTTGGAAAAACGGATTGCCACGGGCGCTTTGCGCCCGCACAATGACGGGGGATTTTGCATGGTGCCATTGTAGCACCGCCGCCGGGTTTTGTAAATATGTTCAAAAATTGTTTACAGGGTGGGCATTTACATTTGAAATTTGATGCGTTACAATATGGTCAATAATAGTCAGGAGGTGCAGAGGCATCTCTTTTTACACGAAGGGAGCGTTTCTTATGCGCAAAAAGCAATTCAAGGCCGAGTCCAAGCGGCTGCTGGACCTGATGGTGAACTCCATTTATACCCACAAGGAGATCTTCCTGCGGGAGATCCTGTCCAACGCCTCGGACGCTATTGACAAGCTCTGCTATCTGTCTCTCACGGACGACAAGGTGGGGCTGAACCGGGGCGACTTTGCCATCACCATTTCTACCGACAAGGAGGCCCGGACCCTCACCGTCAGCGACAACGGTATCGGCATGAGCGAGAGCGAGCTGGAAAACAACCTGGGCGTTATCGCCTCCAGCGGCAGCTACAAGTTCCGCCAGGAGCAGGGGGAGGAGACCGCCGGGGATACCGACATCATCGGACAGTTCGGCGTGGGCTTTTACTCGGCATTCATGGTGGCCGACCACATCACCGTGGTGACGAAGAAATACGGTGAGGAGCAGGCATGGAAATGGGAATCTGCCGGCGCGGAGGGCTACACCATTACCGAGGCGGAGCGGGACGCCGTGGGCACGGACATCATCATGCACATGAAGGACGACGGCGAGGAGGCCGGGGAGTTCAGCCGGTATCTGGAGGACTGGACCATTAAGAGCCTGGTAAAAAAATACTCTGACTACATCCGCTTCCCCATTAAAATGCTGCTGCCCCACTCAGTGAAAAAGCCGGACAGCCCCGAGGACAAGCCCGAGTACGAGACGGTGTATGAGTGGGAGACCCTCAACAGCATGGTGCCCCTGTGGCAGCGGAAAAAGAGCGAGGTCACAAAAGAGGAGTACGACGAGTTCTATCAGCAGCGGTTCGGGGAGATGGCCCCGCCTCAGAGCGTTATCTCCGTGTCCGCCGAGGGCGCGGTGACCTACAAGGCCCTGCTGTTCATCCCCTCCAAGGTGCCGAACCTGTACTACACCCAGGACTTTAAGCCGGGCCTGCAGCTCTATTCCGCGGGCGTGATGATTATGGATCACTGCGAGGAACTGCTGCCGGAGTATTTCAGCTTTGTGCGGGGCGTGGTGGACTCCCCGGACCTGAGCCTGAACATCTCCCGGGAGCTTTTGCAGCATGACCGGCAGCTGAAGATCATCTCCGGGAACCTGGAAAAGAAGGTCATTGCGGAGCTGAAAAAGATGCTCACAGACGACCGGACGGGCTACGAAAAGTTCTATGAAAACTTCGGCCGGGCGCTGAAGGTGGGCGTTCTGAACCAGTTCGGCGAGAAACGGGAGAATTTACAGGAGCTGCTGCTGTTCTACTCCTCCACGGAGAAGAAGCTCACGACGCTGCGGGAGTATGTGGACCGGATGCCCGAGAGCCAGAAGTACATTTACTACGCCGCCGGGGACACCGTGGCGGCCATCGACAGCCTGCCCCAGACGGAGCTGCTGAAGGAGCGCGGTATGGAGATCCTCTACTGCACCGACCGGGCGGATGAGTTCCTGGCGGACAGCCTGCGCACCTACGACGGCAAGGAGTTCCGCTCCGCTGTGGACGGCGACCTGGGCCTGGAGGACGAGCCCAAGCCCCAGGAGAGCGAGAGCGACAAGGAGTGTCTGGCGTTCATCAAGGAGACCCTGGGGGACAGGGTGGACGAGGTGAAGGCATCCCAGAAGCTCAAGAGCCACCCGGTATGCATGACCAGCGGCGAGGGGCTGACCTTTGAGATGGAGAAGTATTTCCAGGCGGTGCAGCCGGAGCTTTCCATGAAGGCCAAGCGCATTCTGGAGGTGAACGTGACGCACCCGGCGTTTTTGAAGCTGGAGAGTGTCCGGGCCACCGACCCGGAGCTGGCGAAAAAGTACGCGGAGGTGCTGTATAACCAGGCGCTGCTCATTGCGGGCCTGCCGCTGGCAGATCCGTCGGGATATACGGATCTGGTGTGCTCTCTGTGGAGCTGAGAGCGCTGGCGAGTGCTCCGGCCCTGTCATTTCGAGGGAGAAGTAGGACGGATCGCCGCAGCCGGTGTGCCCACTGGCTTTGCAATGACAATAAAAAAGTTCGGGACCTATGGGTCCCGAACTTTTTTTGTTGGAGAGAAGGGAGGGTTATTTCCCGTGCCTTCTGCGCCGGGAGGCCGTCACCAGAGCGCCGCCGCTGACAAACAGCAGGGCCAGCCAGAGAGTGAAGCTGTAGGAGTCCCCGGTAGGCGGAGTCTCCTGTCCGTCGTCCGGCTTTTTGGCCAGCACTACGTCTGCCTGGGCGATTTCCTTTGTCGCCGCAGCGTCGGAGAAGTATTTGCCGCAGCCGTCGCAGAACCAGTATTCGACGTGGCCGTCGGCGCTCTTAGTGGCCGGCTTGGCGGGGAAATGCACAAGGTTGGTGTGGCGGGAGGTATCCAGCGGGCCGTATGTCTCGCCGCAGACCTGGCACACAGCCTTGTCCCGGCAGGTGGCGGTGCCGCCGGTATGGCCTGTGGCGGCGATTGCCGTGCCCTTGGTCAGGACGGCTCCGCAGCCGAGACAATAGACATCGCCGGTGTAGCCGTTTTCGGTGCAGGCAGCCGGAGCGTCGCCATCCAGAGCGGTGCCGCCGGTGTGGTTGCTCTTGTCCGGCTCGCCGTAAGCGTTGCCGCAGCGGGTGCAGACGGCCTTAGTGTGGCAGGTGGCGGTACCGCCGGTATGCGCGCAGCCGTAGCCGCACTGGGCACAGATACCGTTTTCCCACTGATGGGCTTCCTGGGCTACCAGGATCGTGCCGCAGCAGGTCCATTTCTGCTCATGGGTGGTAGAGGTCTGCACCCAGTCGAGGGTGCCGGTGTGATGCTGAGGATCCCCAGGGTGCCGTAGGGGCTGCCGCAGACTTCGCAGGTGGCCTTTTCCGTGCAGGTGGCGGTGCCGCCGGAGCAGCTATCGGTCTCAACGCCCGCCGTGCAGCCGCTTACAGTACACTTGCGGGAGTGGGAACCGCTGCCGGTGGATGCCCAGGGGTTCCATGTGTGGGTCCTCTGGGCGGGCGTTATCACATATCCGCACTGGCACACCACCGCTGTGGTGCAGTCGCCATCGTCCTGGCCGCTGTGGCCGATGACGGAATCGGTCTTGGTGCAGCCGTCATGGAGGCACGCGTGATAGTGCCCGGTTTCATTATACAGCCAGCTGCCGGAGAAATCGTGCTCCTTTGCCGCTGTTACCTCCGCCGCACAATACTGGCAGGACACCGGAGTGGTGCAGTCGCCGTCGTCGTGGTAGGCGGTGTGACCGCTGTTGACGGTTACGGACAGCTGGGCTTTGTTGCCGGCCTTGTCGGTCACGACGATGGTCTGCACGCCTGCGGCCGGGGAGAGCAGGAACTGGCTGCTGCTGTCCAGAAGCACGGGGTCGGAGTTGACCGTGACCGTATCCACATATTTCTCGGTGACGGTGACGGTCTGGGCCTGGCAGTAGATCTTGCCGTCCTCCACACCGCTGATGACGGGACTTACGGCGTCCAGAACGATCCTGTCGGAGCGGATATAAGAAACCAGGTTGGAGCTGTCAGTAAGTCTCGCATGCACAGGGTCAGCAGAATGCTCAGGATGCGTCGTTTCATCTTCTTTCCTCCATTTTTCGTGTGGATGTGCTTTGTGCTGTAGGCCACACCCGGCAATACGACCGTTTTGTCGGGACAACACAAGATAGGCCGTTTACTAATAAAATAATAATATACATACTAATATTATCATATGTATCAGCGGGAATCAAGGGAAAAAACAAAAACAGAGCGGAATATTTTTTCGGAGGGGAGTGAGAGAACTTCTTTCAGAGGAGCTTTACTTTTCCATTGCAAAGGCGGGGAGGAGCTGGTATAATGGGATGTAGTTAGATATATCTAACTAAAAAAATAAGATAATAATTTTCAAGAGGAAAGGAGGGGGATGTATTGTCTGCTCTACAGCTGCAGCCATCGCTTCCTTTTTCATGAAGGGCTGGATCTGAGTAATGAGAAGGGAGGCTGTTTCTGCGTATTCATCGCCATCATCAACGATTTCCTGAAGGTAATCGATCATACCCTGCGCAGCGCTACCACTTTCCAAAAGATCAGCCTTCAGCTGAACAACGGCTGCCCCACGATCTTCAACTGCGTCCCCGTAGCCATAGGGATCAAAGGTTTCTGCAAAATCGTCCAGCTTTACTGCCAGCTCTTCTGCTTTCGCACCTCGCTCAGCTACCAACTCCTGAATATGCCCATCGATTTCAGATATCATCTCCGACGCAGCCTTTCGAATGGTATTAAGAGATGCCTTCAGCTCAGGCGTTTCCTTGCCGTGAGAACAGCCAGCAATATAAGCAAAGCTATAGTCCGAGGTATCAATTCCATAATGCTGACATATCGTATAGGCAACCGACTCCGCTTCAACCTCCTTACCATTTCTCGTGAGGACATCCTGTCCTGCCTCAGGGGCCTTCTTATCCGGATCTATGGCATGGAGCTTCTGATGAGCCATCTCATGAATGGCTGTTTTGATGGTCTGGACCTGGCTCATATTCTCCTGAATGGCAATTCGTCTTTCGACCTGATGGTAATAACCCTTGGCCCCGGACGTGATGCTTTCAAATTCCATAGGCACAGGGCAGGTACGTTTCAGCGCTTCGAAAAACATTTCAAACTGCTGAACATCACCAGTCAGCTCATTTACTCCAAGTGAAGGAAGCTCTCGTCCTTCGGTCTGGCTGACATCGAATACTCTGTTCATTGGTAATGCTAAATTCCAGCACTCAGATTTTTTCTTCTCAGAAAGGATAGAAAGGACCATTTCATCGGTGAGCCTTCCTTCCTTTGAAAGCTTGCGCATTCGCTGAGCCTGAGATAGGGAAGGTGAGGACTGTTCACTATCAATAGTCAGCACCACCATGACTTGCTCATCCGGAGTAAGATATGAGAGTTCGACTGCTGGAGTGACAGCAACACGCCCTTGATCTACCAAGTCCATAAGTTCCGGAATAAGCTCATTCAATCGTACGAATCTCTGAATCTGAGTTGAGCTATCCGGACTGTTCTCTGCAATCAGATCTCTGGAAGACTTTCGGTTCAACTTCTGTCCATCTTGGGCAGAAGTTAAATCATTTCTTGCTCCTTGTCTTTTCACTGCATCAAGCTTCATCTTGTATGCTCTGGCTTTCTCGCTGGGGAGAAGAGCTTCTCTCTGGAAGTTACTGTCCACCATCATAATTGTTGCCTCGTCTTCATCGATCTCCTTTACGATTGCAGGAATGTCTTCAATACCAAGCAGTTCACAGGCATGTTTTCTTCGATGCCCGGAAATAAGCTGCCACGTAACTCCATCCATATATCGAATAATCACAGGGTTCAGAACGCCCAGTAAACGAATACTGTCAATCAGTTGCTGCATGGACTCATCATCCGTGATACGGAATGGATGGTTTGGAAAGGATCGCAGGCTGCTTACCGGAACCTGAACGATACTCTCATCAGTTTGTTTCATTTCGCGCCTCCTCATGGACGCAAAAAAAAGCGCCCAACTATTTTTGAGATAGCTGGACGCTCTTGTATAACTAATGTTTAACGATATCAAATTGAGACAAATTCCGACAAACGAGCCACCGTCACGAAGGACGATTTTGCAGTAAAAAATGAGGAAAACGTAAGAGATTAAATCAGTGCTGTAGGATAGTTCTTAATTCCCTTTGTTAACCCATTTTTTAACCCATAAACTCAAATTAACCCATTTTTAACCCCTATAAAATGGGTTAAACTGCATCAGAGTTGTTCAGATGGTGTTAAGTGCTCATCAGATCGGGATAAAAAGAAAAACCCGGAAAACCTTGATTTTCCGGGCTTTTTGAAACGTTTTGATAAAGTTTAGCGCTTGCTGAACTGGGGAGCGCGACGGGCAGCCTTGAGGCCGTACTTCTTACGCTCCTTCATACGAGGATCGCGGGTGAGGAAACCGGCCTTCTTCAGGATGGGGCGGAACTCAGGGTTCACCTGCAGCAGGGCCCGGGAGATGCCGTGGCGCAGAGCGCCGGCCTGGCCGGACACGCCGCCGCCCTCGACGGTGGCAACGATGTCCACCTTGCCCAGGGTATCGGTGGAGTTCAGGGGCTGACGGACGACCATCTTCAGGGTCTCCAGGCCGAAATAATCGTTGATGTCGCGGCCATTGATGGTGATGGCGCCGGTGCCGTTTTCGAACAGGTGGACGCGGGCCACGGAGGACTTACGACGGCCAGTACCGTACTTATAGGGATTCTTGGACTGATACATTCTAATTTTCCTCCTTACTTGACCAGCTCGGGCTTCTGAGCCTGATGCTCATGCTGCTCACCGGCATAAATGTGAAGACGCTTCAGAGAGTCCTTGGTGACGATGTTGCGGGGCATCATGCCGCGCACGGCCACACGGACGGCCACCTCGGGCTTTTCCTGCATGAGGATGCGGTACTTGGTCTCCTTCAGGCCGCCCACCCAGCCGGAGTGGGTGCGATAGTACTTCTGCTCCATCTTGTTGCCGGTGAGGATGGCCTTGCCGGCGTTGATGACGATGACGTTGTCGCCGCAGTCGGCGTGGGGAGTATAGGTGGGCTTGCCCTTGCCGCGCAGCAGGTCGGCCACGATGACGGCGGTCTTGCCCAGGGGCTTGCCGGCGGCATCAACGACGTACCACTTGCGGACGATATTGCCCTTGTTTGCCATAAAAGTGGACATGGTGTTTTTCCTCCAGTATAATAATGTATTGCTTTACTTTTTCGTGCTCCCTTGGTAAAATCGGGAGAGAGAAAACAGAAACCAATGCGCTCAGCACGCAAAGATATTTATAGCACTTTATCCGCCGCTTGTCAATATGAAATTGATTTACGGCAACAACATCTGCGATTATCTCTTGTTTTCTTCGATTATCTTCTGTTTTCTCGTATTGCATTTTACATTTTTGGAGGGATGACCCTATGCAGCATATTTTGGGCCTGGTGCGCCGTTGCGTGGAGGACTATCACATGATCGACCCCGGGGAGACCGTGGCCGTGGGCGTGTCCGGCGGCAAGGATAGTCTTCTGACCCTTGCAGCCCTGGCACAGCTGCGGCGGTTTTACCCGGTGCCTTTTAACGTCCACGCCATCACGCTGGAAACTGGCACCCCTGGTATGAGCTTTGACGCCGTGGCGGACCTGTGCCGGGAACTGGAGGTGCCGTATACGCGCATTTCCGTGCCGGTTTATCAGATTGTGTTTGAGGAGCGAAAGGAGAAAAATCCCTGCTCCCTGTGCGCCAAGCTCCGCCGGGGCAGCCTGAATACCGCCCTCAATGACCTGGGCATCTCCAAGATCGCCCTGGGCCACCACTTTGACGACGCGGTGGAGACCATGCTGATGAACCTGCTATTTGAGGGACGCATTGGCTGCTTCCAGCCGGTGACGTACCTGGACCGCAGCGGCATCGCCCAGATACGGCCTCTGCTCTACTGCCACGAGGACGAGGTGCGCCGGGCGGTGGCGAAGCTTCAGCTTCCGGTGGTGCAGAATCCATGTCCCGCCAACGGGTCCACCCGCCGCCAGGAGGTGAAGGAGCTGCTGCTCCGGCTGGAGGAGCAGTATCCCAACCTGCGGCAGAAGATCTTCGGTGCCATGCAGCGGTATCCGCTGTATGGGTGGAATCTGGAGGAGATGGAGAAGTAGGGACGGGGGATTAAAAAGGAAAATACGGATTGCCACGACCAGCGTTCGCGCTGGCCTCGCAATGACATGACTTTTTACAAGGGGTGCGGTGGGGCGGACCGATGTGGGCATCGGCCCCTACGGATGCGTTACAAGGAGTGCGGTACAGTGGGCCGTCGGGGACGCCGACCCCTACGGAACGGTTTGTAGGGGCGGACGACCCTGTCCGCCCAGCCCGATAACGCAGCGCTTTGCAGGGCAGGGCCCGCGTGCCCTGCCGGTGCGGTGGAAAAAAGAATCCCCCGGTCACGGCAAAGCCGTGCCAAGGGGACGGGGGATGCGGATTGCCACGGGCGCGTTGCGCCCTCGCAATGACATATTTACATACACTTTGCACACACCATATATTACATTATTATGTAAGCACCCACTGCACCAGAAGCAGCAGCCCGAAGCCCGGCAGGCCCAGGATGCCGATGACGATGGCGTTGAACCAGTTCAGCCCCAGGGAAAGACCCGTGACGGAGGTGGTGAGGTTCAGCAGCCACACCGCCCCGAAGCCCAGGGCAGAGTTGAACGCCACCTTCAGCGCCAGCTTCAGCGGCGCGGCGAACAGCCGCAGGCACACCACCACCAGAAACAGCAGCGTGAGTCCCAGCGCGATTTTTTCTACGACGGACATGACCTTCCCCCATTCATGCTTGCCGCCGGCATACAGGCCGTTTCCCCGGTCAGCGCTGGGGTGTTCTGATCCTGAGGCTGCAGGCTGCGGCCCTGCAGGGCTTTCATTTTGCGCAGCAGGAAATCATAGCGGGATTTCAGGGCGTTGATGTCGTAGATCCCCGCCTCGATGAGACCCGGATCGGTGACGAAATCAAAACGGGCATAGGCATAGCGCAGCTCACGGACTGTGTCCCACAGCTCCCGGCGCAGCTCCTGCATGCGCGGATCAGAGTAGACGGCGGCGGTTTGTTTTTTCATGGCGATCCTCCCGGCACAAGCCTTGGTTTTATTTTACTATCAGTTTGGCCATTTATGCCGGGATTTAACCGGGCCGGGGGAATTTTTTCAAAAAGGGAGAAGGCACTATGGATCACGAGGTATATATGCGTCAGGCCCTGGCCCTGGCCCGGGAGGCGGCGGAGAGCGGCGAGGTGCCGGTGGGCTGCGTCATCGTTCGGGACGGACAGGTGGTAGGCCAGGGCCGCAATCGCCGGGAGGAGAAGCAGAGCACCTTTTCCCACGCGGAGATGGAGGCCATCGCCGGGGCCAATGAGTCCCTGGGCTCCTGGCGGCTGGACGATTGCACCCTGTATGTGACTCTGGAGCCGTGCCCCATGTGCGCCGGGGCCATCCTCAACGCCCGGATCCCCCGGGTGTATTACGGGGCCCGGGATCGGGAGATGGGCGCCTGCGGCGGCGTACTGAACCTGTTCATGGAGGATTTTCCCCATCTGCCTGCCCTGGTGGGCGGGGTGCTGGAGGAGGAGTGCCGGGCGGTGCTGTCGGATTTTTTTCGAGGGCTGCGGGGAATTTAATACTTTTTTAATAATCTGAAGCGAACTTTTTTAATAAACCCCGGCTATACTAAGCACTGTCAAAAGACTTTTTCATCAATCTTCCTTACCAATAAAGGCAGAGGACCTGGTTTCAGGTACTCTGCCTTTTGGTATGTCGGGGAAAAAGGGGGCGCCTGCGAGCGGCACACAAGCGCTTCCTCATGAAAACAGCACCTCACGAAAATGTGGGGTGCTGCGTACTTATTCAGCCGGATCAGAAGTCCACGGTGCCGTCCAGCACCTTCAGGTCATACGGCTCAAAGACCACCTTGCGGTAGGCGTCCACATCCATCTTCACGCCTGTCCAGTCGGAGTGGATCTCTCCGTTTTGCTTGATGAGGATATCGTAGAGGATATCGTAGGTCACACCGTCGGGGCCCGTCTCCGTGATGGTGGAGTAGGGGAGGGTCTTATGGTAGGTCATGTGCAGGCCCTTGTAGTCGAAGTGGAAGCCGTTGCGCATGCGGCAGCCGTCCAGCCCCTTGTAGGTGAAGTATTTCTTCAGATCCTGCAGGATGGGGTCACTGGCCTCCTCATAGAGGTTCTCCGGGGTGGTCTCCGTGTAGTCGTAGCGGAACTGGATGGGGATGCCGTAGGGACGGAAGCGCTCCACATAGTCTACCAGCCTGGCCGCCGGATAATTCCGGTACAGCACGCAGTTGATGCGCGTGGGGCAGGCGATGCGGGCGATGATCTCGTCCGGTGACTCCTCCACATACTTCACCAGGTGGCGGGAGATGTTCATGCAGGTGATCTTGTCCTTGTTCCGCTGGGTGAAGGCCAGCATCTCCTCCGCCGGGCAGTGGGGCTGCACAGGGAAGGTGGTGTTGATATAGATCTTGTGGGTGGGAGGAATGGCATCCAGCATCTGCTGCAGGGCGTTCAGATCCGCCAGGGGTTCGCCGCCGGTGAACACAAAGTCACAGGCAGGCGTGATGGAATCCATCAGGCGAATGCTGCGGAGGATGGCCTCCAGACTGAAGCCACTGCAGTCCGCGTATTCCTGTTTGTTGATGCAGAACGGGCAGTGATTGGCGCAGTCATAGGGCACGAAGACTGTGACCGTAGCGCCCCCTGCCCGGGTCTTATAAGGGTGGCTCATGTTGATGAATCTACCTCTCCGAAAAAAATCTCCCATACATCTTACAACGAAAAATGCCGAAAAGCAAGGGAAACATCCACAAAATAGTCGTTACTTTCTTGACAAATGCAGGAAAAGGCGGCTCAGTAGCTTTTGGACTCGCGCAGCTCCCGGCGAATCTGCCGGAAGGCGGCATCCTCTCCCTGCTCCTTCAGCAGCAGCAGCCACCGGCCCAGCAGGGCGGAGGTCTCCTCGTGTATCCAGAAGCGTCCCTTGGTGCGATGGAAGTAGTCATAGGCCGAGGCATCGGTATACTTGTCGCCCTGGTAGACCCGGCAGGCGGCAATGCGGTCGCAGAACATCTCCGCCACATATTTTTTCGGCATCTTGCATCCGCCCATGGACACGGTGCCGTCCGGGGCGATGCGGTAGTCAATCCAGTACTCGAAGTGGTGGCGGTTGCGGCCCTTGTGGTGCAGCCACGACAGGCTCACGCCGGTCTCGCTGCGCTCCTGGTCGTTGGGACTGCGGAAGCCCTGATAATATTTGGCGCTGCGCCAGAATTCCGTGGGGCTGTACTTGCTCAGGTCATGGGTCAGGCCCTGCCGGTAAAGACCCAGCCGGAAGCAGTACCGCCGCACCAGCCGGCGGTGACGGTTCACGGTTTTCAAATGTTCCCGAATGTGCATCTTGTCAACCTCCGTCTGCGGGATAGACCCAGTATAGCATATTTTCCGCCGGATGCACAGGGAAAAGAAAAGGAAAATTTGACGGCGGCGGAAGGTGAAAAAGTATTGCGCCGAGGTGGGTTTCATGATAATATAACGTATTGGATAGTTCCGGATGCAAAATGCGAGGGAGGATCGACCATGAGGCGTGAGCTTCACCAACAGAAAAAGGAGATCCTGATGGAGCGGTGCTTTGACTGCTATGCCGAGCACGGACTCACCGGGACCGGGGTCAAGGCGCTGGCGGAGGCCTGCGGCTGCACCCCGGGGAATCTGTATGCCTATTTTGAGAATCTGGATGATCTCATCGTTCAGTCCACGGCCTACTGTATGGCGAAGGTGGAGGACGACTTTATGGCCAAGGCCCCGGCCGAGCCGGCGGATATTCCCAAATTTCTGCAGGAGATCCCCTACTGGACGGCCCAGAAGCACGGAAAAAAGTACCGCCTGATGTACCAGATCTACACCCATCCGAAGTATATCGAGTACGGCAAGGAGTTTTTCCGGGGCGTCAACCGGCGGTACACGGAGTATGCCAAGGCGCTGGAGCCGAAGATCGGCATCCCCTATACCGTGATCACGCCGCTGATCTTTATCCTTGTCCGGGCCTGCGTACACTATGCCATGTTTGAGGACGAGTACTACCTCCGATGCCAAATGGAGATATTGGAGCAGGGGGTGCGGATGTTTGCCGAGAGGGAAAAGGGAAAACCTGCGGCGGACGGAAAAGCGGATCAAAACCACTGAAAACAGCAAGACACCCCAACGGGGCAGGGGACTCCGTTGGGGTGTCTTATTTTGAGGATGCTCCTCATGAAAAAGAAAGGTGATCAGCGAGATTGATTACTTCTGCAGGCGGTCCTCTTTGCTCCAGCTGACCAGATCCAGCCGGGGATAGCGGCGGCGCAGCTCGTCCAGCTGGTTATCCTCGTCGCCCAGAACGGCGATGCGGTTGATGGCCGTCAGGTCGGCGGCGGGCATGGGCTCCGGGCGATCCTCGCCGCAGGCGGGGCAATGGTACAGGCCCTTGCCGCTGTCATATACCACCTCGCTGCTGCCGCAGACGGCGCAGCGGTTCATCTTAGAAATCAATGCCATAATTTTTGTCCTCCGTTTCTTAATTTCTTAATCTGATAACAGCATAGCACAGGAAAAAACATTTGTGAAGCGCATGTTTGTTCTTGAAAGTATGAGGAGTTGTATGGTATAATGAAAAAAAGAAGGGAGGCGCACTATGAGCATCACAAAATACCAGATTTTTCTGAAAACAGCGGCCTGCGGCAGCTTTTCCAAGGCAGCGGAGGCTATGAATTTCACCCAGTCCGGCATCAGTCATGCCATCAATTCCCTGGAGGAGGAGTTGGGCGTCAAGCTCCTGAGCCGCAACCGGGGCGGCGTGGTGCTTACGGCGGATGGCCGGTCGGTGCTGCCTCAGGTCGAGAAGCTGTGCGCCGCCCATCACGCCATGATGCAGACGGTGGAGAGCCTGAAGGGGATGGACAGCGGCCTGGTGAAGATCGCCACCTTTTCCAGTGTGTCCGTCCAGTGGCTGCCCCGGATCCTGAAAAATTTCGGCCAGCTGTACCCCAACATCGAGTTTGAGGTGGTCACCGGGGACTTCTACGGCCAGATCGAAAACTGGATCGTCAGCGGCGCGGTGGACTGCGGCTTTCTGCGCCTGCCGTCGGCCAAGCGGCTGCAGTCCTTTGCCTTGCAGCGGGACGAGCTGCAGGTGATCGTGCCCTGTGATCATCCTTTTGCGGGCAGCGACCCCTTTCCCGTGGCGGAGTTGGCCACGGAGCCGTTTATCCGGCTGGAGGAAGGGGAGGACTACGAAATTACAGCGGCCTTTGACAAGCTGGGCATCCGGCCCAACGTGAAGTATACGGCCCGAGAGGACAGAACCATTCTGGCCATGGTCTCCGAGGGCCTGGGCATCAGCCTGCTGCCGGAGCTGATGGTGCGCAACAGCCCCTCGCCCATCAAGACCTGCCGGGCACCCATCCAGTTCAACCGCACCATCGGCATCGGCGTGAAGGATAAGAAGGCCATGTCCAAGTCCACCCGGCTGTTTGTGGACTATGTGCGCACCTGGGTGGCGGAAAACGGGGATAGGGAGGATCAGTGACCGCTCCCGGCGCCGGCGTATCAAAAAAGCCTCGCAGAGTTTGCCGCCCGCAGACGCAAAAAGCTGCGATCCTTTTGTCGGAAAAACCCGGGGGTTATCGAGAATTGAGACTGTCGATAAAGTGGTAGGATTTGCGATAACGGTAAGCAAGGGTGTCCCTCACCATTAAAATCATCAGTTTTTGAAACT
>ENA-UONZ01000302-UONZ01000302.1-human-gut-metagenome-genome-assembly--contig:-C93old-NODE-302-length-85643-cov-11.590153_pt1 | contig 85643 bp, 67 predicted proteins | sample MGYA00242468_ERZ724015 | MGnify/ENA metagenome assembly ERZ724015
TCAGATTCATGGTACTGTTATCAATTCAGATACTGTTCCGTGAATAATTTAGGTTAAAGGTTCTCGCCAGAACATTGATCTCTGCCATGCCGCTCATGGCCGCCCGGGCCTTCAGATCCCCCTGCCCCAGCCTGCGGGCCGTCTCCGTGAGATCTTTCACCGGCCCTGTCACGGAACGGGCAATCGCTGCCGCAATCGCAAATCCCACAGTCAGCACCGCAGCCAGCAGTACCAGGTATATCATGAGCAGCCGGGTTGTCTGGGTTTCCAGATCCTTCTGCAGACGCTCCATTCTCAGAGTCTCATAATAGATATACTGGTTTATGTAGTCCTGAATCATGGAACAGAGTCCCTGAATATCATTCTCCCAGATAGACTGCTGCACATCGTAGGGGGTTGTCTCCTTGGAGGCGTTCATCAGCTTGTTCACCGCCGTCTCCAGAGAATCCAGGCAGGATAAAAGTCCTCTGATTTTAATATCTCTGTCAGAGCCTCTCTCCCTCTCAATCGACTCAAAATCCCTCCTGGCCGACTCGATCATATTGTAGGGATTCTTGACTATCGTAGCATACTGGGTTCTCCCCTCTATGATGTCCCCGTCCTGAAACTGCTCCGGCTTCAAAAGCCCGATCATAACCCGGTACATGGAATACTCCATGTCCTCCTTAAATTTCATATTGTATTCATTGGCAATTCTCAGATTCGACATAATCGTGGCGTAGGATGCCGAGTATTCTCTGATCAGGGAGACAATCCCCAAAACCATGCAGGTCAGAGGAATTGCTGTCACCAGAATCAGCAGACTCATCCTCCGGTTCAGCGTAAAAAAATATAAAATCCTTCTGGCCCCTGTTCTTTCCTGCTCTTTCCCGGAATTACTCACAGGCTGTCTGCCCTCCTGTTCCTCTTTTCTTTCTTCTGAGTTTTCCGTCAGTCTCATGCGGGGAATCTCTCTTTTCTCATCTCCACCTGTTTTTATCTGCCCTCTCATCCCGTTTTCCTCCCCTGTTCCGGCAGTTCAAGCCGTTTTTCCACGGTGCGGCCCCTTCCGGAGTACCAGCCAATCCTGCCTGATGCTACCCCTGTCTGACCGACGTCTTATACTCCTTCGGCGACATTCCCATAACCTTTTTAAAGGCAGAGCTGAAGTAGTGGGGATCATTGTATCCTGCACGCTCACCGATCTCTGCAGTTCTGAGATTTGTGCATTTGAGCATCTCACAGGCGCTGTCAATCCTCACCCGCGTCAGATACTCCACAAAGGTCTGCCCCGTTTCCTGCCGGAAAATGGAGCTGAAATAGCTGGGGCTTACCCCGATATGGGCAGCTACCAGGTTTAAAGAAAAATCTCCCCTGGAAAAGTTTTCCTTTATGAAGCTCTTGGCTTCGCGGATCACCTGCCCATACCGATCCGAGGAGACTCTGTCTCTGACTTCCAGCGCACATCCGAACAACCCCACCAGATAGTGTTTTGTTTTCTCCACCTCTGTAATCGCCTGGGGGATCCTCTTTATATCCCGAAAACTCTCCGGCAGCTCCTCCTCGATTCCGAGATTTCTGACAAACTCCTGGACACAGTAGAAAATATCTACCACCATATACTGGCGAAGCAGCAGAGATTTATAGTTGTTCTCCCCCACAGCCGCAAAATATTCCTCCACAAATGTCTCACACTCGTCCACAGAGCCCAGTTTTAAAAATTCCTCAATCAGCCTCCGATCCACTCCCCGGTAGTCCGTCTGATCCAGAAATTCCGTATACTTTTTATAGCTGGCAAAATACCGCTCCAGCAGCTTCTCCCTCTCTCTCTCCTCCCGGATCGTATCGGCCACCCGCTTTAACGCCTCCACGAGAGCCGCTGAGGTCACCGGCTTCAGGATATAGTCGCTGATTCCCATCTTTATCGCTTCCTTGGCGTAGTCAAACTCGTTGTATCCGCTTAAAATCACAATCTTTATATCAGGAAGGGCTTTTTTTACCAGCCTGCTCAGCTCCAGCCCGTCCATAAAGGGCATCTTGACATCTGTAACCAGGATGTCCGGCTCCGTCTCCAGAATCAGGGGATAGGCATACTCCCCGTCTCCCCCTTCTCCCACAAACTGAAATCCATTAGCCGCCCAGTCAATATTATCACGAATTCCTTTTCTGATAATCGGCTCGTCCTCCACCAGAAATACCTTTATCATTCTTCTCCCCCTCTTTTCCCGTTTCCCGGTTTTCACACTGCCGGACAGCGCAAAAAACCTCCGGCTGTACGATATATCATATCATACTGACCGGAGGGTTTCCACTGAAATATGTAATATGCAGGCATACGCCTGTGTCTGGTATATTTTACTTATAGAAAATTCAAAAATCCTGTAATAATGGCAGAATTTACCAGATTGATGAACAGGCTTCCCACGAGAGGCACAATGAAGAATGCGCTGGGGGAGGAGCCGTACTTGCTCTCAATCACCTGCATATTAGCCATAGCCGTCGGTACAGCTCCAAGGCCGAAACCTGTCATTCCTACCGTCATCACAGCGGCGTCAAAGTTTCTTCCCATAAACCGGAAATTGACAAAGATTCCATACAGGGTAATTAAAATCATCTGGGCCAGCAGGATAATGAACATGGGCACTGCCAGGTCAATCAGTTTCCACAGCTCCATGGTCATCATGGAGAGGGCCAGGAACACCAGCAGAGATATATTGGAAATGATGGACAGCTCCGGGAGCTTCAGATCCAGCTTATCTGAGTGATCCGCGATATTTCTCAGTATGGCAGCGGCAGTCATGGCTCCCACGGAGGCAGGAAATTCAAGCCCTGTCAGTTCCAGAAGGTAGGAAATCAGCGTCCCCAGTCCCACAGTCAGCAGGATCTGGTAGGCAGCGGCAGTCATCCTCTTCTCATCAATCTCTGCTTCCTCCTCCTTATCTCCAAACTTCATTTCTTTCGTCTCCAAGCCGGGTTTCAGATGTTTTTTCTCGATGAGGAACCTTCCAATGGGTCCTCCCAGAAGCGCTCCTGCTACCAGACCGAAGGTGGCGGCAGCTGTGGCAATCGTGGTTCCGGCGTCCAGCCCGGCACTCTCCAGGATGGGCCCCCAGGCAGCGGCTGTACCGTTTCCTCCTACCATGGGGATCGAGCCGCAGGCCATACCGATCAGAGGGTTAATTCCCATTATATGGCAGATCACAATTCCCAGGCCGTTCTGGAAGACAACCAGAATACTGGAGAGCACCAGGAACAGAATCACCTGAGGTCCTCCTTTTTTCAGCAGCTTCCAGCTTGCCGTATAGCCAATTCCCGCATAAAAAAGCAGGCTGAAAAATTCATTGAACGAGCTGTCCAGACTTACAGAAGCCGTGCTGGACAGGTTTAAAGCTGTAATGAGAAGCGCAACCAGCACACCGCCCACCACCGGAGTCGGAATGCAGAATTTTCGAAGCACATAAATACGTTTTTTGATAAAATCGCCCAGCATCAGCGCCAGAACTGCCAGCGCTATGGTATAGTAAACATTGAAACTAATCTCCGTCATCTTGATTTCCCCCTTAACCTTCTCTGCCCTGCGTTACCTTCCCTGCCTTTTACCTTATCGCTCTGATCAGATTTTCGGCACTCCATTTTCCATCAGAACTCTTCCGTCTGCCACGATAGTTCCATTTTTCATAATCACATCGTAGTGACAGCTGGCCTTTACCTTTCCTCCCAGTGTAATACTCGTTCCGATTCCGATATGGCAGGTTCCGAAAACTCCCTCGTCCTCCAGCATAAACCCGCAGAAACGGCACTTGGGATTCAGCCCCACGCCATGCTCCGCTATATTATATACGTTCGGATCATTCTTGGATGCCAGATCGTCTGCCAGCATTTTGGCCTGACGTCCTCCCGTGATCTCCACAATCCTTCCATTTTCTACCCGGAGCGTCACCGGCTCCTCCAGCACGCCGATCCCGATGTAGGGGATGCTTCCGTCTGCCACAATAATTCCATTGGCGCTTCCCTCAACCGGGGATACGTTTGCCTCAACAGTGGGAAGCGTAGAAAACTGCCCTTTTTCCACCATGCAGTACAGATGGTTTCCTCTGCGCCCCTCGGCAGAATACTCCAGATGTGTTCCTCCCGGAGAGGTCAGCACAATTTTTTTGGCTCCTGCCATAGCCTCCGCCATATTGATGCACAGCGGCTTCAGCTTCTCGAAATCTCCCTCGATTCCCCCGTGAATCATCATCTCTTCCGTAAAATGGGTCAGAACGAGTCCCCGGGAGCCTGCCCCTATCGCCGATTTTACCGCCTCTGTATGGGTGATGGATTTTCCAACCACCGAAATAAATCCGTCGCTCGCCAGCATGGCTGCTGCAATTTCCTTCGGCGGCTCCTCTCCGTCCCTCTTTCGCGGCTCCATGATGCAGACGGCCGGCTCTGCCCCTGCCCGGTAAACCTCCGAGGCCAGTGCCTGGGCGATGCTCAGTCTGGACAGCTCCGTCACAATCAGGATCTGCTCTCCTGGCCGGACCTTCATACACGTGTTGACCACCTTGTCTGCTCCTCTGGACATATAAATGTTTTCCATTGCCAATCCTCCTTCTCCTTTTACTTTTACTTTTACTTTTACTTCTCCACAGTCTCTTTGTCCTTCTTCTCTTCTTAGTCTCTTTACTGTTTCATTTTCTATATAATATATTCTATAGAATATATTATAATTTGTCAATCCTCAATATGATTGTTTGCCCCTTTTTTTCTAACTTTCTATTCCCCTGCTTTTCTAATTCTCCCTGAAGAAGCTCTCCAGACGCAGAGAGACTGCTGCAAAACCAGACTTTCATACAGAAATACTGCCCGCGGCGTGAAGCCTGGCGCTATATTCTGCACTTCCATTCCATTCTGCAGCAGTCTCCCTTTTTTTGCGGCCGCCTGCCCTTTGGCTCTTCTTTCCTGCTTCTGAGGAGAGCTTACTTTTTTCCCTCAATGTATTTCCTTCCATTATGGATATGGGTGGACACTGCCCTCCTGGCAGCCTCCACATCACGCTTCGCGAGAGCGTCCACAATGGCCCGGTGCTCCTCGCAGATCTCATGCTTTCGTTCCGGGCTTCCGGCGGAATATTTTCTGTCCCTGCTGATCACTCCCTTGAGCATTTCCAGCAGGTTTTTGAGAATTCTGTTTCCTGTCAGCTGATAGATCTGATCGTCAAACTGCTGGCTTGCCCTGGCGATCTCCGCTACCCCCTCTGTCTGTTCAAACTCCTCGATCATCCGGTCGAGCTTATCGATCTCCTCCTGGCTGACTCTCTCGATTACCTGCTCTACCGCCAGGTGCTCCAGCGCCTCACGGCAGGCATAGGCCTCTTCAATTTCTCTCTGATCCAGCTCTTTTACGACTGCGCCGCGGTAAGGAATAATCTCAATCAGCCCGTCGCTTGCCAGCCGCTTGAATGCCTCCCGTACCGGGGTAGCGCTGATTCCCATCTGTTTTGCCACATGCTGCTCCCTCAGCTCTGTCCCGGGAGGCAAAACACCGCTGACGATAGACTCCATCAAGGAGCGGTATGCTTTTTCACTGAGAGGAATCCTGGTAACTGCTGGAATCCTCCTGTATTCTGTCTGTTCCATCTTCCCTCATTCAAGTAATCATTCCAAAACATCCCGTACCTGCATCTGCCCGGCAGGCTGTTTCTGCAGGGCCGGCAGATAAAGTTAGCCCCTCACAGATGTGGGGGGCTAGCTTTTAAACGGATCGTTCTATTAACAGTAGACTGTCACTGTCCGCTTCATTATTTATTGTTCAGAGCGGCCTGAGCTGCTGCCAGACGTGCGATCGGCACACGGAATGGTGAGCAGGAAACATAGTCCAGACCAATCTTGTGGCAGAACTCTACGGAAGAAGGATCTCCGCCGTGCTCGCCGCAGATGCCGACATGTAAGGTTGGGCGCTCAGCCTTTCCTAACTTGATAGCCATCTCCATCAGCTTGCCAACACCGTCCTGGTCAAGCTTAGCGAATGGATCGTTCTCGAAGATCTTAGCATCGTAGTAAGCATTTAAGAACTTACCTGCATCGTCACGGGAGAAGCCGTATGTCATCTGTGTCAGGTCGTTTGTACCGAAGCAGAAGAACTCAGCCTCTTTTGCAATCTCATCTGCTGTCACGCATGCTCTCGGGATCTCGATCATTGTACCAACCTCGTACTTGAGCTCTACGCCTGCTGCTGCGATCTCAGCGTCTGCTGTCTCAACAACTACCTTCTTAACATACTTTAACTCTTTTACATCGCCAACGAGCGGGATCATGATCTCCGGCTCAACCTTCCAGTCAGCATGTGCCTTCTGTACGTTGATTGCTGCGCGGATAACAGCCTTTGTCTGCATCTTTGCAATCTCAGGATATGTCACAGCCAGACGGCAGCCACGGTGACCCATCATCGGGTTGAACTCGTGTAAGCTGTCAATGATTGTCTTGATCTGCTCAACGGTCTTGCCCTGAGCGTCAGCCAGCTTCTTGATGTCCTCTTCCTCTGTCGGAACGAACTCGTGTAATGGCGGATCCAGGAAACGGATGGTAACTGGGTTGCCCTCCAGAGCCTCGTATAACTTCTCGAAGTCGCCCTGCTGTACCGGAAGGATCTTCTCGAGAGCTGCCTCTCTCTCCTCTACTGTATCAGCGCAGATCATCTCGCGGAATGCGTCGATTCTGTCGCCCTCGAAGAACATATGCTCTGTACGGCAAAGTCCGATACCCTCTGCACCTAACTCGCGTGCCTTCTTAGCGTCAGCCGGAGTATCAGCGTTTGTACGAACTTTTAATCTTCTGTACTTGTCAGCCCAAGCCATGATTCTTCCGAACTCTCCAACGATGGAAGCGTCTACTGTCGGGATGATTCCGTCATAGATTTTACCTGTGGAACCGTCGATGGATAACCAGTCTCCCTCATGGTACTCTTTTCCAGCCAGAACGAACTTCTTGTTCTCCTCATCCATAGCGATCTCGGAGCAGCCGGATACACAGCAGGTTCCCATACCACGTGCAACTACTGCTGCGTGGGATGTCATACCGCCGCGGACTGTCAGAATACCCTGAGCAGCCTTCATACCCTCGATATCCTCCGGGGATGTCTCAAGACGAACCAGAACAACCTTCTCGCCCTTGGCAGCCCACTCCTTAGCATCCTCTGCTGTGAAGACGATCTTACCGCAGGCAGCTCCTGGAGATGCAGCTAATGCCTGAGCAACCGGAGCAGCCTCCTTTAATGCCTTTGCGTCGAACTGTGGGTGAAGCAGTGTATCCAGGTTTCTCGGGTCGATCATGGTAACTGCCTTCTCCTCAGAGATCATTCCCTCATCTACTAAATCGCAGGCAATCTTTAATGCAGCCTTAGCTGTTCTCTTACCGTTACGTGTCTGAAGCATATAGAGCTTTCTGTCCTCGATAGTAAACTCCATATCCTGCATATCTCTGTAGTGATCCTCAAGAGTATGGCAGATGCCTACGAACTGCTCGTAAACCTCCGGCATAACCTCCTTTAACTGATCAATCTTCTGTGGTGTACGAACACCGGCAACTACGTCCTCGCCCTGAGCGTTCATTAAGAACTCGCCCATCAGGTGCTTCTCGCCTGTAGCCGGATCACGTGTGAAGGCAACACCTGTACCGGATGTCTCGCCCATGTTTCCGAATGCCATCATCTGTACGTTTACAGCAGTACCCCAGGAGTATGGGATATCGTTGTCACGACGGTATACGTTTGCACGTGGGTTGTCCCAGGAACGGAATACAGCCTTGATAGCCTCCATTAACTGAGTCTTCGGATCAGTTGGGAAGTCCTCGCCGATCTTCTGCTTGTACTCAGCCTTGAACTGGTTAGCCAGCTCCTTTAAGTCATCAGCAGTGAGCTCTACGTCCTGTGTAACGCCCTTCTCTGCTTTCATCTTGTCGATTAATTCCTCGAAGTACTTCTTGCCGACTTCCATAACAACGTCGGAGAACATCTGGATGAATCTTCTGTAGCAGTCCCAAGCCCAGCGCGGATTGCCGGATTTCTTAGCCAGAACCTCTACTACTTCCTCATTTAAACCGAGGTTTAAGATTGTATCCATCATACCAGGCATGGAAGCTCTGGCACCGGAACGAACGGAAACCAGAAGTGGGTTCTCCTTGTCACCGAATTTCTTTCCTGTGATCTCTTCCATCTTGGAGATGTACTCCATGATCTGAGCCATGATCTCATCGTTGATCTTTCTGCCATCCTCATAGTACTGTGTGCAGGCTTCTGTTGTGATCGTAAAGCCCTGCGGTACAGGAAGGCCTAAGTTTGTCATCTCAGCCAGGTTAGCGCCCTTGCCACCTAACAGGTTTCTCATCGTGGCATTGCCTTCGCTGAACAAATAAACCCATTTCTTTGCCATAAGTTGTATTCCTCCTATTGTTTTGCAGGTTTCCCCGCTTAAATTGTAAGACGGACTGTTACCGCCGGGGACATCTCCCGGCGGAACATGCCCCGATGCGCCCTCACAAGCGCATGCCTAAAAAGCCCTCAGCCCGGAACTCCGAACAGAGCCAGCCTTCCTGCACCTCCCCAAATAAGCAGAAGAACAACAAATCCCGCCTGCAGCGGGCCGTTTTTACGGCAAATTCTGTCCGGCCTGACAGTTTCTTAGATATGCGCTTGTCATCAGCCTGTCTTTCGTGAATATTATAACATAAACTTGTAAGTAGTAAAGGGGTTTTCTTCAAATCTTTCCAAATTTTGTACAGTTAAGCCATGCAAAATCAAAAGGAGAGATGCGGCGCGGGAGCTTGCTCACGAAGACGTATCTCTCCTTTTGATTTTATAGGGCGCACGCCCTCATGAATCATTTGACGGGCGTGGCCTGACACTTCCTCTTTTCAGTTCCTCCGTCAAATGATGAATGGCATGGCTTAACTGCTCCTTAAAAGTCTCCTGCAAAATCACAGACAGAGATGCGGCGCGGGAGCTTGCTCACGAAGACGCATCTCTCCTTTTGATTTTATAGGGCGCACGCCCTCCTCCTAATCGCTTCTGAGGGCATCGATGGGGTTCAGCCTGGCGGCCCGGCTGGCCGGCATATAGCCGAACAGAAGCCCGATTCCCACAGAGACGCCGAAGGATACCAGGATGGAAGCAGGCGTGGGGACTGCCTCCATCCCCATCAGCTTTCCAATCCAGCCCGTTAAGGTACACCCCAGCCCGATTCCCAGAAGCCCGCCAATGGAGCTCGTGACAGCAGCCTCCATCACAAACTGCTGCATAATGGTTCTTCGCTTCGCCCCCAGGGACTTTCGGATCCCGATCTCCCTGGTCCGCTCTGTCACGGACACCAGCATAATATTCATGACGCCCACTCCGGCTACCAGCAGAGAGATTCCGGCGATCCCGCCTACCAGCAGAGACATCATGGCAATCATGGAATTCAGTGAATCCAGCATCTCACTCATAAAAGTTATGGAGTAGAGATCCTCATCCTTAAAAACCGGGTAGAGAAAGCGGTCGAACAGCTCCCGAACCGTATCTGTACTGCCTGTGTCCCGGACCGTAAACAGGTAGGTGTTGATCTGACCGTTTCTGGCCAGCTTCACTGCTGTGGTGTAGGGCAGGTAAAGGGTATCATCGCTCCCTCCTTCCTCCATCTCTTCCCCCTCTCCTGCCTGCCGTTCAACACAGCCCACAATCTCATAGGCCTCCCCGTTGACCTTGATTGTTTCACCTAAAGCCCTGTCGCTGCCCCCGTACAGTTCCTGGGCCAGATAGCTTCCGATAACGCAGATCTTCTGCCTGGAAATCAGATCCGAATACTGGATAAACCGCCCTGCTGCAAGTTCCTGATGCTTCAGATCCAGGAACTCCTCACTGACTCCTGTGACGGAGGTGAAGGTAAACGAGTCATTTCCCGCCTTGACAGTTCCCTGAACAGATACGGAAGGGGACATTTCCCCGAAATACTCCCTGTTTTCCTCGTAAAACTCATACATCTCCTCATCCGATACAGAGCGGGTGCTCAAATTCACCAGATTCACCGTAACCTGATCCGTTCCCATATCAGAAAAGCTCTCCGTCATATAGGACATCTGCCCGTTGACCAGACCGACCAGAATAATCACAGCGGCCACTCCGATGATGATTCCAAGCATGGTCAGAGCAGAGCGCATCTTATTGCTCCATATACTTTTTATCGCCAGATGAAAGGACTGCCGCATATTCTTTCACATCCCCGTCAAAATTTATTTTTCCGTCTTTAATCCGCACCACCCGCTTAGCCTCCAGGGCGATAGAGCTGTCATGAGTGATAATCACAATAGTATTTCCCTCCTGGTTCAGCTCCTTCAGAAAATCCAGCACTTCCCGGCTGGTCCTTGAGTCCAGCGCACCGGTAGGCTCATCGGCCAGAATCAGAGAAGGGTTCCCGGCCAGGGCTCTGGCGATGGATACTCTCTGCTGCTGTCCTCCTGAAAGCTGTTTCGGCCTGTTCTTCCACTTATCCTCCAGTCCCACCCGCCTAAGAGCCTGCATGGCCCGCTGTCTTCGCTCTTCCTTTGGGACACCGGCATAGAGGAGGGGCAGCTCCACATTTTCCAGAAGGCTGTCTTTTGGCAGCAGGTTGTACTGCTGGAAGATAAATCCTATGGTTTTATTCCTTATCTCAGCCAGCTGATCGTCACTCATATGTGACACGTCCTCCCCTCCCAGAAAATATTCCCCTTCTGTAGGCACATCGAGAGCTCCTATAATGTTCATCAGAGTGGATTTCCCGCTTCCTGATTTCCCCACGATCGCCACAAACTCTCCTCTGTAAATGTTCAGACTGATCCCATCGTTGGCTCTCACCTCTGTGCTGCCCATCTGATAGATTTTATAGATATTTCTCAGTTCAATTAACGGTACTCTGTCCATCTTTGCGCACCTTTCTTCTGCCATGCCATGTCCGGCCTGCTTCCTCTATCTCTGCCTGCCGCCGCCAGGGCCGCCTTCCATGCCGCCTCCCTCAAAGCCGCCTCCGCCCATACCGTTCATTCCTCCCGGTACATCTGCCGGCTGCTGAGCGCTCTCCTGGGTATCAGAGGATACATAGACCTCATCTCCTTCTTCCAGATCACCGGAGACAATCTCCACATAGTCAGAGCTGATAAGCCCCGTTTCCACCTGAACCTGCTTAAAGCCTGCCGGAACAGGACCCTGGGATTCCTCTGCACTGTCGTCCTTCACATAGACTGCATTCCCCCTCTGCAGGGCGCCGGAGGGTACTGAAAGGACCTGTTCTGCCGAAGCTGTGATAATTGTCCCATCCACATTCATGCCGGGAAGAAGACTTCCTGACTCATTTAGCGTGACGGTGACAGGATAGTAGGTCACACCGTTGGAGCTGGTCCCCTCCATACTCACATTCGTCACTGTCCCGCTGAAGGTTTCCCCCTCAAAGGCATCTGCCTGAATCTCCACCTCCTGCCCTTCCTCCACCTGACTGATATCCAGCTCGTCAATATTCATCTGGAAGGTCAGTGCGGAGAGATCATAGATCACCGCCAGAGTGGAGGCGCTGGAGCCGTTTTGAATCTTGTCTCCCACCTTGACGCTCTTTGTGATGACCGTCCCGGATATTGGCGCTGTGATTGTGTAATCATCATAGCTTTCCTGAGTGGAATCCAGGCTGGACTGAGCGGATTCAAGCTGTGACTGGGCCGTATCCATGGAATCCTTGTAGGACTGCAGGAGCTTCTTTGCCGAATCAGAGGTCATGGAGAAAAGAGGGGTTCCCACGCTCACAAGGTCGCCCTCCTGCACCAGCAGTCCCGCCACCTCCACACTCTGAGGCAGATCTGCCACCAGCACCGTGTCCACGGACGGCTCAAATGTTCCGTCTCCGCTGGAATAAAATTCCCCCACCTGGGCAGTGGCCGCTACCGAACTGCTCAGGCCTCCCGGATTTTCCACCTCTATGGTGACATATCGGATCAGCCTCCCTCCTGTGAGCGCCTCATCCATACTGCTGACCCCTGTGACAGTACCGGAAATCTGTTCTGCGGTACTGCTCAGCGTCAGAACCGCCTGGGCTCCCTCTGGGATCTGAGCCGCCTCTGTGTTTAAAAATGGTATCCTCACTTTCATTACACTGTCATTATAGATGTCTGCAATCTGGGTGTTGGAGGACACTTTATCCCCCGCCTCAATGTACAGAGTTTTTATGTATCCTGCCTTTTCTGCTTTGTAGGTATTTCCGCTGTACCTGGAGGCCGCCTCATTGTAATCGCTCACAGCCGTGTCATAGCTGTCCTGGGCCCGCTCCACATCATTGGAGGCGGACTGGAGCCTGGACTCCATAGACGAAGCGTCGATCCGGTAGAGCACCTGCCCTTCCGTCACCTGATCTCCTTCCTCAAAGGAGGCTTCCACCACCTCCCCCTCCGCCATGGAGGTAATGCTGTAGGTGTCCTTTGGCTCGAGAGTCCCTGACGCCGAAAGGGTAGAAACAATGTCCTGTCTCGTCACCTTCCCTGTGCTGACTGCGCTTTCCTCTGTTTCCCCGCTCTCCGATAATTTCCAGACCGCAGAGAGGACGGCTGCTGCCAGAATCAGTCCGGACACGGCGGCAATTCTCTTCCAGTTCTTTCGAATCCGCATTTTCATTTGCTTGGGAACTAACTGTTTCATTCCACTCCACGCTCCTGCTAGTCAATATAGTCAATCAGCTGATATTCCAGACTGTCCTCATCCTCAGAATCAGAACTGTTTTTATTCTCCCAGATAACCGTTATGGTATCTCCTATCTCCAGCTCTCCATAGACGGAAAATGCGAACTGCATATCAGAGGTGGCCAGCTCGTACTCCGTCCCATCCACTACAATGGAGGTGGGAATCATCACATCGGAGGAGCTGTAGTAAACTGCCTCCAGCTCTCCCTCCGTCGCTCCTCTTTGGCCGTTTCCGCTCTCTGAGTATCCGTATACGGCCCGTGTCGCGGAGTTGTAGTAAATGACAACTGCCTCCTCCTCAATATCATCCCTGGAAGCCGATTCACCGTCCAGGTAGAAGGAGGCCTTTGAGGTGGAAAAGGGCAGGATCCCGGCAAAAGTTCTGTCTGCCATGGCGTAAGGGCCTTTCAGCTTGCTCTCCAGCGCCTCCAGCGGATTGATCTCTCCGTCTGAGGTGAGGGAAAAGTCGAGAACGGAAGCGTATACCGTGCTGCTTGTCTCCTCCTGTCCCTCATACTCTTTTTTGTTTGTCTTAAGCAGGTTGTAAAACAGATTCACACAGTCATACCGGTCCAGGCTGTTGGCCGCCGCCTTTCCGATTCCGTCGTCCAGCTCCAGATACGTAGCCTTCGCCATTCTGTTTGACATGATATTTCCCGAAAAATCTTCATCCGTATATCCCAGAAGCATCAGGACAGCACCCACGGCCTCCTGCATGGTGACAGGCTGATCCGGCCTGAAGTTTCCTCCCAGATAGCCGCTCATCCATCCCTGCTCTGCCGTCACTCTGATATAGGAGGCATACTCGCTGTTCCGGTCCACATCTGCAAAAACCGAAACATTGTTGTCCCCGCTGACGCTGCTTCTGAGGGTGGATGCCTTGACCAGCATCTCGGCAAACTGCGCCCTTGTAACCGGAGCGCTGTCGTCAGAGGTCTCCCGCATAATCCCGGCGGCCACCACCACTTTTTTTCTCATACTGTAATTGGACGACGCCTCCGCGGTTATGGGAGTCAATACGGAAGCTGCCGATACCACCGCCATAAAACCTGCTATGCACTGTCTGTTCATCTCTTCACCATCCTGTCTCTCTGTCTTCTCCATCTTTCTTCTCTGCCGCTCAGAGTGTTCCGGCTCCGGGGCAGAAACTGTGATTTCTTATTTTTTACTATCTTACAGAGTCAAACTTAAATCAGCTTTAAAAAACTTAAGTCAGCTTTAAGTGAGAGCAAAAAGTATTATTTTCTGTTCAGCCATATGGGAGATTGGGAGATGACTGCAGCAGACTGGGAGAAATGCACGCAAAAATGCCGCTCAGCCATCAATTCTATGATGTAATTGATGGTTGAGCGGCACGCTCTTTCCTTTTTTTCTGTTGTCTCACTGGCTGTCTTTCTGACAGACCAGGCAGACAGACCTCACCGCTTAGAAGCGGAACTTATCCTCAAAATAGTTCTTCAGCTCTGCAATCGGGATTCTCACCTGCTCCATGGTATCGCGATCCCTGACAGTCACTGCACCGTCTGTCTCAGAGTCAAAGTCGTAGGTTACGCAGAACGGAGTTCCGATCTCGTCCTGTCTTCTGTATCTCTTTCCGATGTTTCCTCTGTCGTCAAACTCGCAGTTGTAATACTTGGAGAGTTCTGCATAAACCTTCTCTGCGCCCTCGTTTAACTTCTTGGACAGAGGCAGCACGCCGATCTTGACCGGAGCGATGGCCGGATGGAAGTGAAGCACGGTTCTCACATCTCCCTCTCCGATCTCCTCCTCGTCGTAGGCGGAGCAGAGGAAGGCCAGTGTCACGCGGTCAGCTCCCAGTGACGGCTCAATAACATAAGGAATATATTTCTCCTTCTTCTCATCGTCAAAGTAGGTCATATCCTGGCCGGAGGTATTCTGGTGCTGGGTCAGGTCGTAATCAGTTCTGTCGGCAATTCCCCAGAGCTCACCCCAGCCGAAGGGGAACAGGAACTCCAGGTCTGTGGTTGCCTTGCTGTAGAAGCAGAGCTCCTCCGGAGAGTGATCTCTCGCGCGCATCTCGTCATCCTTGATTCCAAGAGTCTTTAACCAGTTGATGCAGAATTCCTTCCAGTATGCAAACCACTCCAGATCCGTGCCTGGCTCGCAGAAAAATTCCAGCTCCATCTGCTCAAACTCTCTGGTGCGGAAGGTAAAGTTTCCTGGAGTAATCTCGTTTCGGAAGGATTTTCCGATCTGGCCGATGCCGAAGGGGATCTTCTTTCTGGAGGTTCTCTGAACATTCTTAAAGTTTACAAAAATACCCTGAGCAGTCTCCGGTCTTAAATATACAGTATTCTTCGCATCCTCCGTTACGCCCTGGAAGGTCTTGAACATCAGGTTGAACTGACGGATGTCTGTAAAATCATGCTTGCCGCAGCTTGGGCAGCAGATATTGTGATCGTCAATATACTGCTTCATCTCCTCCTGGGACCATCCGTCCACGGAGCCCTCCATCTCGATATTGTTGGCAGCCATGTAGTCCTCAATCAGCTTGTCGGCGCGGAATCTCTCCTTGCAGGACTTGCAGTCCATCAGCGGATCGGAGAAGCCGCCTAAGTGGCCGGAAGCCACCCATGTCTGGGAGTTCATCAGAATGGCGCAGTCAACGCCCACATTGTATGGACTCTCCTGCACGAATTTCTGCCACCAGGCTTTTTTTACATTGTTTTTAAGCTCAACACCCAGGTTTCCATAGTCCCAGGTGTTGGCAAGGCCGCCGTAAATCTCGGAGCCCGGGTACACAAATCCTCTGGACTTCGCCAGCGCTACAATCTTCTCCATCGTCTTTTCCATAATAAATCCTCCTATTTCTGCGCTATTTTGTTGTAAACACGACAACTGATGTCTGTCCCTCCGGAACTGTCACTGCTGTGTCGCTGATTGTTTCCACACCGTTACTCATATAGAGCACCTGCCCTTCTGTTTCCAGAACGCCGCCGCCCTGGACATTGACCGCCAGAGCCTTCTGCTCCTTTGTAATATCAAGGCCTGACACTGCCTTTCCGTCCGCGGTCTGAAACTCTCCGGCCAGCCAGCCGGCCGTTCCCGCATCCGCCGCGCTTTTCACCTCTATGGATGTAAAGGAATTGCTGGTGTCCTCATTTTCATCACTCTGTCTGAATGCAATCAGATCCGCCGCGCTCCTGTAACCGAATACGGCTGTCATTTCCCCGTCCTGCACAGAACAGGAATCAAGAGATACGGGGACTTCCTCCCCCTCTGAGCCGCCGGTCTTTTCATTGAACCGCTCTACCGCCGATTCCAGAAACTCCCTAAGCTCATCTGCATCTGCCTCAAAGGTTTCCTCTGTTTCCAGGACCAGCGCGCTCTTTATATCACCGTCGGAGGTGATATAGACACAGCTCCTGTCCGGTGAGAAGGAGCCTGCGCCGCCGGCCGAGCATCCGGCCAGAAGAATCCCCGCGGCCGCAGCCGCAAGCATCAGCCTGGCTTTTTTCATATTCTGCCCTCCTGCAATCTTCGCAGCAAGCCGGCCTGTTCCCGCACTTTGCTGCAATATTGTTTTAGTATACCCGTTTTATTCCATATTTTCAATATCCTGCACAGATTTTCTGCAATCGCCGGCAGCCGTCTATGTAACCACCCGGAGAATTTCCAGTGACCGGAATTCCCTGTCCACATACCTTCTCTTGTTGTCCTCCACACAGCGGGCAAATTCCTCAAACACCGGTTCGGTCAGAAGAAAGGTATACAGCTTTTCAATAGGCGTGGAGATCACAAACTGCCAGGCATAGAGGGCGGAGTCGCTGATCTTCCTGTCAGGCGCCTCCCGGTACTCCCCCTGGATAGCCATGAGCCTCAGCTCAAAGATGCGCCTCACCAGCCTGTTTGGAATCGCCGGCTTTAAGAGCGCCCGGAACGACTGATAGAGAAGGCGGATGGTTTCCGACTCATCCACGTTCTCACGGCCGTAATATCCCGCAAACTCTGCAAAGTAGGAGGCGTAGCAGGCGCACTCCATATCTGACGCCAGCTCATCAAAGTAGTTTTCCACCTCCGCCCCATAGAGGTTATAGGCGTCCCTCCCCTCTGACAGTGAAAAAACGCCGAACACAAACGGCCTGCACGGAGCCCGCAGCTGGCTGGCCGCCCGCTTGGCCCCTCTCGCAAAGCAGGTGATCTTTCCCCTCTCCTTTGTCAGAATGACCAGACGCTTGTCATAGTCCCCCACCGGAGAGGCACTGATCACCATCCCTGTGGCCTGAATGAGTTCCCGCACGTTTTTTCACCTCCTTCCCCTTCGCCCTGAAATGCAAAAAAGTCAGCTCCGGGCTTACGGCACACTAAATATCCTTCGGATTATATCCGTAATTCTTCATGAAGAGATCGCTGTCTCTCCACTCCTTTCTGACCTTTACCCAGAGCTTTAAGTTTACCTGGGTGTCCATCAGGTTGCCAATCTCCATCCTGGCGGCAGTCCCGATTTTCTTTAACATGCTTCCGCCCTTTCCGATGATAATTCCCTTGTGGGAATCCCTCTCGCAGACAATGGTGGCCTCAATATCGATCATCCCGTTTTTCCGCTCTGTCATCCGCTCGATGGTCACGGCGATCCCGTGGGGGATCTCGTCGTCCAGCATCCGCAGAGCCTTCTCCCGGATCAGCTCTGCGGCAATCTGGCGCATGGGCTGATCCGTCACCGTATCCTCGTCATAGAACTGAGGTCCCTCCGGCAGGTATTTAAAAATACAGTCCTTCACGGCGTCAATATTTTTCTCCTTCAGGGCTGAGGCCGGAATGATCTCGGCAAACTCGCATATATCCTTATAGGCCGCGATAAAGGTGAGAATATCTTCCTTGTTTTTGATGGTATCCGTCTTGTTGATCACCAGGATCACCGGCGTTTTCACCTTCTTTAGCTGCTCCGCAATGTGGCGTTCCCCGGCTCCGATGAAGGTGGTGGGCTCCACCAGCCAGAGAATGACGTCCACCTCCTTAAGGGTGTGCTCAGCCACACTCACCATATATTCTCCCAGCTTGTTTTTCGCCTTGTGGATTCCCGGGGTATCCAGGAAAATAATCTGTCCCCTCTCATCTGTGTAGACCGTCTGGATCCTGTTTCTCGTGGTCTGGGGCTTATCCGATGTGATGGCAATTTTCTGCCCGATCAGATGGTTCATGAGGGTGGATTTTCCCACATTGGGCCGTCCGATCAGCGTCACAAAGCCCGATTTGAATTTCTGCTCCATGATTTCTCCTTTGTCCGTTTTGTCAGTTAAACAGATTTTTTATCTCTCCGAACATTTCTCTCTCCGCCTGAATCTTCTCCGCATTTCCGATCACGCAGAAGCTGCCTGTATTTAAGATCTGCCGGATAATCGGAGCCAGAGCGCGAATGTCTTCCTTTGTCACATTCAGGATTTCCTCCCGCTCTTTTTGCAGCATCTCGTCGGTAACTTTGGAGAAATAGGCGGAATCTGCCTTGCTTCCCTTATACTGCGGCAGAAGCGGTACATCCAGGTCGCTGATGGTTCCGATGACATACTTCGTCATATCCCTCTCATCGGCGTCAAATTCCTCCAGATATTTGACAATTCCCTCGTAGACTCTGTCCGTCTCTCTGAGGTTTGGATCCCGGTAGGAAACGAAATATCCCTCTCCTGTCCTGCCCGCTCCGTTCATCACGCCGTAGGCTCCTCCCTTGACGCGGACATTCAGCCACAGATAGTCATAGCCGAGAATTACCTTTAAGGTCTTTAAGGCTCCCGTGTATCTGTATCCGCTTCCGGCAAAGGTGCCGCATCTGGCCACATAGTTGACCTGGGAGGAGGTCATAAAGCCCTCATTCCTGTTTTCCTTTGCAGCAGTAAAGGAATATCTCTCCCCTCCTGTTTCAGGCAGCATTTCCTTCAGCTGTTTCAGAGGGGCCTTCATCTTCTCATACCCTTTGCTGTCTGCCGTAAAGCTCACCGTCATATTGTCAGAGGTAAAGAGTCTTTCTGCCGTTTTTCTGAGCTTTCCGGCAATCTCCTCCTTCTTCTCCTCGAAATTCCTGGCCAGGTCCTCTAAGAACTGGTAGTAGGCGATTCCGCCTGTCACATCATTGTAGGCAGAGGCCGCGGAGAAGTAGGACGTACCCCTCGTCACTGCCGCCGAATGGCCGGAAGCGTTTAACCGCATCTGTGCCCTGGATTTTGTCTCGTTGATGATCTCTGACAGGCGCTTTGTATCGTCAAACACAGAGGTTTTCAGAATCTCTCCCAGAATGGAGAATCCGAAATCCAGCTTCTCGCAGAGGACTCTCACGCTGGCTGCAAACATTCCGGTAAAATCATCGCTGTTTTCCAGTGAAGGGTAGGAGAGCACGCTGAAGTTTACGCCGCCGCTGTTTAAGTTAATCTCGTCTGCCAGCTCGCTGTAGCTGTAGTTCTCCGTACTCACATAGCCGAGAACGGATTTCAAAAGCCCCACATAGGCCATATCCTCTGCAGGAACACGGCTGGTGTCAAAGAGAAGGCGCAGATACCCGATCCCTGAGGTGAACAGGTCATGGAACAGCACCTTCGTTCCCTCTTCCTCCCTGACGCTTAACACCAGTCTCTCCGGTTCCCTCTCGATGTCCTCCCTGCGAAGCAGAGGAATCTTCTCCAGATCCTCCTTGGGGGACGGGGTATCCTGATACTCCTTAAGCTCCCTGGTAGCCCTGACAATATGGGCCCTCTCCTCATCTGTCAGGCTCTCCCTGTAGGCGGCCAGCCGCTCTGCCAGCTTCCTGTCCTCCTCTGCGGTCATATTTTTTCTCGGACTTACCAGGACCACAGCTGAGGAAGGATTGTCCAGAAGATACGTCCGAATCAGCTCCTCAAAATATCCCTCTTTCGCCGCTTTTTTGAGAAAGTCAAAGCTCTCCCCGTACTCCAGATGCATCAGCGGATCTCCGCCGTAGAGCCAGCTGTCCAGGCACTGAAGGCCGTACATAAGCCCTTTTGGCGCAGAACCGAAGTCTGCCTCCCTGCAGCGGAACTCATAGTAGTTGATTCCCGCAAGCAGGCTCTTCTGATTCAGCCCCTGATCGGCCAGTCTGCGCAGCGTTCCCTCCACTACGGCCAGAAACTCGCCCTTCTGGTCTCTGTCTGCATCCTTTGCGATAACGGAGAAATAGGGCTGCAGAATTCCGTTTTCATATCCTCCGAGAATATCCTGTCCGATTCCCGCATTCAGAAGCTCTGTCTTTAGGGGCGCTCCGGGGGCGTCGATGAGGACATACTCCAGCACCTGGAAGGCCAGATAGTGGATGGGATTCAGTCCCTCTCCCGCCAGGGATGTGACAGAAAGGTAGGTTGCATGCTCCCCTGACTCACCCTCTGTGATGGGATAGAAAATCTCCCTCTCTACCGGCGCGTCAAAGGCCTTCTGCTTCCTGATCTCTGAGTCTGCCGGCTGTCTGTCGTACTTTGACAGGTACTCCCGGTCCAGCCATTCCAGCTTCTCTGCCATATCCATATCTCCGTAGAGGTAGATGTAGCTGTTGGAGGGATGGTAATAGGTTCTGTGGAAGTTTAAAAATTCCTCATAGGAAAGCTGCGGGATCACCGCCGGATCGCCGCCGGACTCATTGCCGTAGCAGGTGCCCGGAAACAGGACGTTTCTCGTATACCGATCCAGAACACTCTCCGGGGAGGAAAAGGCTCCCTTCATCTCATTGTAAACCACTCCGTTTAAAGTTAAAGGACTGTCCTCTGTCTCCATCTCGTAATGCCAGCCCTCCTGGCGGAAGATCTTTTCCTCACGATAGATATTTGGGTGAAGCACAGCGTCCATGTAGACGTCCATCAGGTTCTGGAAATCCTTCTCATTGCAGCTGGCCACCGGGTAAACCGTCTTGTCCGGATAGGTCATAGCATTCAGGAAGGTGTTCAGGGAACCCTTCACCAGCTCCACAAAGGGATCCTTTACGGGGAATTTTTCAGAACCGCAGAGTACACTGTGCTCCAGGATATGGGCAACTCCCGTGCTGTCTGCCGGAGGAGTCCTGAAGCCGATGCAGAATACCTTGTTCTCATCGTCATTGGACAGAAGGAACATTCTGGCACCCGTCTTTTTGTGCTCCAGAATATACCCTTCTGAGTTCAGCTCTTTTACCTGCTTTTCAGTTATGAGGCGGTATGCCTCCAACTCACTGACTTTTTTCATGCTATCTTCCTTTCCTGATTTATTTGCCTTCTTATGAATCACTTTTATGAGTCATTTTTATGAGCTATTTTTATTGTCTGATCGCCGTTTATATACATCGCGTTTATTTTCATTTATATATTTCCCATAAATTTGTCTTTTAATATGGCAAAGCACTCGCGGAGCCACAGATTCGGAATCAGAAGCGGATCGGACGGAGCCGAAATTCCATAGACATTTCTGACCCCCTGTTTCTTCGCGATTGCCTTGGCCCGAAACAGGTGAAAATCACTGGTCAGAATGCCGATGTGAATGGAATCCAGCTCGTCGCCGGGTGCGTAGGCATTCTCCCCCACCTCCTTGAAAATCTGCTGGAACACCCTTTCCTTCCACTGCTCCTGGCTGCGGATAACCTCCAGGCTGTACCTGATATTCTCCCTGGTATTAGTAGAGCGGGTTTCCAAAAGAAGCTGGGTTTCCGGCACACCGTTGTACCTCAGATACTCATACATGACCTCTGCCTCCGCGATCTCCTCGTCCTTCCCCTGCCCGCCGGACAGCACCAGAAAGGTATTGGGGTTGTTCTCCGCATAGTCAATCGCCCGATCGAGCCTCTTTTTGAGAGAATTGCTGGGCTCAGTTCCATTTACCTTTGCTCCCAGCACAATGACATAATCCATGCTCTTTTTGGTGGAGGTTAAAATTCCTGTTCCGATGAGCACCAGAACCACAGCAATCACAGCTGCAGCCGCCCCCAGAACTGTCACCGCCGACACCAAAGGCCAGACGGGAATCTCTTCCCTGTGATTCAGATAATAGTGTCTGCCGGCGGCCAGAAATCCAAAGAGCGCCGCACAAAACGGCCAGAACAGGGAAAATGAGACAGAAAATCCTGTGGAAAGCACAATTCCTCCATAATATAAAAGGCAGAGCCCTGCCGCCGCTTCCAGTATCACGGTCATGATCCTTCCTCCTTCGTTTCCCTGCCGTCCGTTCCGGGACGCCTTCCTTCAAATGGGTAAAAAAGGGGTGCAAAACCGGCAGTCCTGCCATTTCGCATCCCCCAAGCCGGATGAGAGCGGCTCAGAAACCGGCTACTGGCCGGCCTGTGTCCTTCCCTCTTCATCCTCATTATGTTCGCTTCTTCTCAAAATATCATACGGCTCCGGTGAAACAGAAAGCCTTACCTTAAGCCTCTGTTTTGGGTGAGGCGCGCTTTCCATCTGCACACCCTCCTCATCGCAGATCTCTTCCACTGAAACAGGGATATTCCGCCCGTCCGGCTTCATAATTTCGATGGATTCTCCCACTGAAAACTTGTTTTTCTGCTCCATGAGGAAGCTGCCGTCCCCGCAGACTTCCTCCACCGTTCCGATGTAGGTGTAGTTTTTCACATAGGTGTTGCTGTCATAAATCTGGGCGTCTGATTCTGGCTTGTGGAAATAAAATCCCGTCGTAAATTCACGGTAGGTACATTTTCCAATCTCAGCCTTGTACCACTCCATATTTTCCCGGTATTTTTCCGGGCTTTCCAGGTAATCGTCAATGGCCTTTCTGTAGGTGCGGGCCACTGTGGCCACATAGAGAGCCGTCTTCATCCGCCCCTCAATCTTGAAGCTGTCAATGCCCGCCTCAATCATCTCCGGAATATGCTCAATCATGCACAGATCCTTGGAGTTGAAAATAAAGGTTCCCCTCTCATTTTCATAGACCGGAAGGTACTCTCCCGGCCTCGTTTCCTCCACCACCGAATATTTCCAGCGGCAGGGATGGGTGCAGGCTCCCTGGTTGGCATCTCTTCCGACAAAATAGTTGCTTAAGAGGCAGCGGCCGGAGTAGGAAATGCACATGGCTCCATGGATGAAGCTCTCGATTTCCATATCCTCTGGGATCCTGTCACGGATCTGGCGGATCTCCTCAAGGGAGAGCTCCCTGGCTGTTACCACCCGCTTTGCCCCGAGCCCGTACCAGAACAGGAAGGTTTCGTAGTTCGTATTGTTGGCCTGGGTGCTGATGTGGATCTCCATGTCCGGCAGAATCCTTCTCGCAATGGCAAAGACTCCCGGATCGGAGATAATGAGGGCATCCGGCCTGATTTCCCTAAGCTCCTCAAAATACTGCTCCACACCTGCCAGATCGTCATTGTGAGCCAGAATATTGGCTGTGACATAGACCTTCACCCCCCGCTCGTGGGCAAAGGCAATTCCCTCTTTCATATCCTCAGTTGTAAAATTTTTCGCTTTTGCCCGAAGTCCGAAGGCCTCGCCTCCGATGTAGACGGCGTCAGCCCCGTAAATAACAGCTGTTTTCAGCACATCCAGACTTCCGGCCGGAATTAAAAGCTCCCGTTTTCTCATCTATTTTTCCTCTGATTCATTTTCATTTCGTTTCAAAGCCTCCGGGTGCACCGGTTCTGCCCCCTGCCGCCGCTTTACGCTGACCGTCACCCCGTCACCGATGGGGATCACAGAGGTCTCAAACTCCTCCATATGGGTCAGTGTGTACAGATACTCCCGCATCCTGGCGTGAATCGTTCTGTTTCTTCGCTCCACCGCGTATCGCGACTCAATCAGATCTCCGTCCTGAAGTACATTGTCAGAAACCAGCACGCCTCCCTGGGGAAGCAGCCTCAGTATCATAGGCAGCCAGTGAAGGTACTGGCCCTTGGCTGCATCCATAAAGATAAAATCGTACGGCCCCTTCAGAGTCTGCAGAAATTCCTCCGCATCCCCTTCCAGAAGAGTAATCCTGTCCTCCATGCCGGCCTTTCTGAAATTATCCCTGGCCACCGGAAGGCGCTTTTCATATTTTTCTATGGTTGTGATATGGCAGTCCTCAGGCATCACGCGGCTCATCAGCAGGGCAGAGTACCCCACCGCTGTTCCCACCTCCAGGATATTTTCCGGGCGTTTCATGGCCACTAAGGTCTTTAAGAGAGCCGCCGTTTCCTTCCTGATAATGGGAACACGGCCCCTCACTGCCTCCTCCTCGATTGAGTCGAGAAGGGCGCCGTTTCCCTGATCCAGGGAGTGAAGATAGGAGGTGATCCGCTCATTTACGATCATGATGCCTCCTCCTCTCCCGTTTCCTCTGCCTTTGGCCCCTCGCTCAGCATCTGTAAAATCTCCATGGAAGTCTGGGTGGTGCGGAAGGTATAGGTACCCGGCTGGATCTCATATTCATAGAGGATGGATTCGATCAGAAAGACGTACGCGTCCTGTATCAGCCCTTTTTCCTCCAGGAGCCTTCCCGTTTCCATGACGGACATGCCGTCCTCCACCGTCACCTGCTTTGCAGTTCCCTCCCCGCTTTCCATAGGCGTCGGGTCGAAAATTTCGTGGCCGAAGCTGTATCCTCTGGTGACCCCCTCATACATCAGGATGCACACAAGGGCCAGCAGAATCAGCTTCAGCGATACATTAATCACAGTTCCCGTCACCCGGTTGATTTCCCTCGTTGTACGGCTCATATCTCACTTCCTCGCAGTCATCTGCCCGGCAGTCCCGCCCGGCTGTCTAATTACAGCCCGCTGCGGTGCTCCGGCTGTCTTTTGCACGGCAATTCCTACAGACGCCTATACTTCCATGATAATCGGAAGGATCATCGGATTTCTCTTCATTCTCTTCCAGAGGAAATCACTTAAGCTGTCGCGGATAATATTCTTAATCTTGCCCCAGTCGCTTACATGGCGCTTTAAGCAGTCCTGGACAGCTGCGTCCACAACTGCCTGGGCCTCGTCCATCAGGTCCTCAGACTCTCTCACATAGACAAAGCCTCTTGAGACGATATCAGGCCCTGCGAGAAGCTGATTGCTGTATTTTTCCAGGGTCAGCACAACCACAATGATGCCGTTCTGCGCCAGATTCTGGCGGTCTCTCAGGACAATATTTCCCACATCGCCGATTCCCAGTCCGTCCACCAGGATTCCGCCTGCCTGCACGTGATCAACCGTCTTATATCCCTCTTCTCCAATCTCTATCACATCGCCGGAGGACATGATAATCACGTTCTCCTTGGGAATTCCCATAGACTCGGCCAGCTTCTTCTGAGCCATCAGATGGCGGTACTCGCCGTGAACCGGGATCGCAAACTTCGGACGCACCAGGGAGTAGATGAGCTTGATCTCCTCCTGACAGGCATGTCCTGAAACGTGGGTATCCTGGTTGATCACCTCTGCCCCCTTCATGGACAGCTCATTGATCACTCTGGATACGGCCTTCTCGTTGCCCGGAATCGGTGTGGAACTTAAGATCACCACATCCCCCGGCATAATGGAAACCTTTCTGTGGAGGTTTGCCGCCATTCTGGAAAGGGCAGCCATGGACTCGCCCTGGCTTCCCGTGGTAATCAGAACCGTATCCTCCGGTCTGTAATTTTTCAGATGCTCGATGTCAATCAGCGTTCCCTCCGGTATGTCAATGTAGCCCAGCTCGCTGGCTGTCCCGATCACATTGACCATGCTTCGGCCCTCGATCACCACCTTCCTGCCGTATTTGCAGGCAGAGCTGATAATCTGCTGTACACGGTCCACGTTGGAAGCGAAGGTCGCCACGATGATGCGGTTATTCTGATGCTCCGCAAAGATCGCGTCAAAGGTTTTGCCTACTGTGCGCTCCGACATGGTAAAGCCCGGGCGGATCGCATTGGTGCTGTCGCACATGAGCGCCAGAACGCCCTTCTTTCCAAGCTCCGCAAACCTCTGAAGGTCAGCCGGCTCTCCGAATACAGGCGTATAGTCGATCTTGAAGTCTCCCGTGTGGACGATGATGCCCGCCGGTGTGAAAATAGCCAGCGCGGATGCATCCACGATACTGTGATTGGTCTTTACGAACTCCACGCGGAAGCATCCCAGATTGATGGACTGTCCGTGTTTAACCACCTTTCTCTTAATGGTGCGCAGCATATTGTGCTCTTTCAGTTTATGCTCAATCAGCCCGATAGTCAGCTTCGTCCCGTATACCGGCGCCGGAACATCCTTCAGCACGTAGGGCAGGGCGCCGATGTGATCCTCATGTCCGTGCGTGATCACAAAACCCTTCACCTTGTCAATATTGTTTTTCAGGTAGGTGACATCCGGAATTACCAGGTCAATTCCCAGCATATCATCGCTCGGGAAGGCAAGTCCGCAGTCCACTACAATAATACTGTCCTCGTACTCGAAGGCCGTCATGTTCATTCCGATCTGTTCCAGGCCTCCGAGAGGAATAATTTTTACCTTGTTGTTTTTCGTGTCCTTTTTCAAATAAATTACACCTCCGCTGTCTTATTCAATCTCAATTCCCATGTCGCCCATCAGTTCATTAAAAATTCTCGAGAGGTAGTCAAGCTCGCCGTCCTCCTCTACAAATTCATATACCGCCTCGGCGTCCTCTGGTTTTGATTTATCCTTAAGAAGGTAACAGTCTCCGTCCCCCTCTTTAGAATCTGTGACTAACAGGAAATTCTCCCCGTTTAATTTTGTTTCCTCAAGAACATAAAAATCGATGGGTTCCCCCTCTTCTGACTGAAGCGTGATCTTGTTCTCAATCTCATCTATTTTATCAAACATATTTTCCATCTTATCTCCCTGACTTTCCGTTTTTTCAGATTTCCTTATTTTTCAAGTTCCTTATTTTTCCGTTTTTTCTTCCGGCCCGGCTCTGAAATTCTGATTTTCAGCTCCTGCGGCTCTCTTTACAGTCTGCCGGCCCTTTTTCCTACTGTCTCTGTGAGTCGAGATACCCCTGCAGAATCAGCGCAGCGGCCACCTTGTCGATCACGGCCTTTCTGTTTTCCCTGCGGACGCCGCTTTCCATCAGCATGCGCTCTGCTGCGATGGTAGTCAGACGCTCGTCCCACAGGATGACTGGCTTTCCGGTGCGCCGCTCCAGCATTTCCTTAAAGCTCTCTGTCTTTTCCGCCCGCTCTCCTGCCGTATTGTTCATATTCTTAGGATACCCTAAAACGATGGCCTCAATCTGGTATTCCTCGATCAGCTCCTCGATTCTCGCGCAGGTCTGGCGCAGCTTATTCTCATCCTTCCTGACAATGGTCTCCAAGCCCTGGGCCGTAAGACCGAGGGGATCGCTGACTGCCACGCCTGTAGTCTTGGATCCAAAATCCAGTCCCATAATTCTCATTTGATATTTCTCCATAACAAAACAAGCTGGCATGGTGCCAACTGTCCTGCTCTTCCCTGTTTTATTTTCTGCCGTACACTGCATACGCCGGAGTTTTCTTTGCATCTTAGGCTATCGCCCGGTGTTTTGAACTCTGTCTTCACGTACGCTCCTCTTCTGCCTGCGCCGCCCTCATTGAACAAAGAATCTTGCTCTGCAAGATTCTCCGCCTGCGGCGGGGCTGCAGACGCAACCATCTTCCTCTCCGCCGCAGTGCGATCCTGCCCGGAGGGCTTTTTGTATCACAGGAAATTCGGAGGAATTTCCTGTGATACAAAAAACGGGCAGATTTCCCTGCACACTGCCAGGCCGAGGGGACAGGGCAGATCTCTCCTGTGAGAGCAATCCGGCGCACCGGCTCCCTCTCTGTGCCAAAAGTCACAGGACTGGGTCTCCATCCCTGCCCTTCCTGTATCCCGTCTCTGGATTCAAACATATATCAGCGCAGACGTGTCTCCACGTAATTCTTCATCAGCTCTTCCAGAATTTCGTCACGTTCTACCTTCATAATCAGGCTTCTGGCGCTCTTATGGCTGGTAATGTAGGTCGGATCTCCCGACATGATATATCCCACAATCTGGTTGATGGGATTGTACCCCTTCTCCGTCAGCGCGCGGTACACCTGCTCAAGAACCTGGCTCACTTCCAGCTTTGTATCATCCTGTACTGTTTTAAAAAACTGTGTATTTCTCATATCACCCATGGTTATCACTCACGTCCTTTAACTACTCTCATTTATTCTAACCCAAAATATTCCATTCGGCAAGAAAAATCTTTCTTAATTTTTTGACAACTCCTTCCCTGAGAGGGAAAGATTTGGCAAAGCTCAGTGCAGATCGGATACAAAAGACATCCCTGTTTTTTCCTATTTTTCCCTGAGAAACAGGATTTCATCCGTCACCATGCGCTCCATGACGCCGCGGACCGTCACATTTTTAAGGCCCTCTCTGTAGGGTACCACAGCTTTCACATACTGGCGGGTGTGGCCCACCATATAGTCCTCCCCGTCCACTGAGATTCTCTCTTCCAGGAGCACTTCCTCTTCCTTTCCAAGAAACGATCTGCGGTATTCCAGGGACATCTGTTCCTCCAGAGCAAGCAGAATGTCGCTCCTTTCTGCCTTCTTTGGCTCCGGCACCTGACCTTCCATGACAGCGGCCCTTGTCCCCTCGCGCCTGGAATATTTAAAGATGTGCATTTCGTAAAAATGAATTCTCTTTAAAAACTGCCTTGTCTCCTCAAACTCTTCCTCTGTTTCCTGGGGGAAGCCCACAATCACATCTGTGGTGATTGCCGGGTTATGAAAGTATCTTCTCAGAATTTCACAGCGGGCTTCGTAATCCTCTGTGGTATAGTGGCGGTTCATACGCTTTAAGGTCTCATTGCATCCGCTCTGAAGGGAGAGGTGAAAATGGGGACAGAAGGATTTCAGTCCAGCAAGCGTCTCTGCAAACTCGTCCGTGATGATGCGGGGTTCCAGAGAGCCCAGACGGATTCTCTCGATTCCCGGTATCCTGTCAAGGCGGACAATCAGAGACAGCAGATCCGCCGCAGCCTCCGGATTCTCTGCCGTCCTCTTAAAGTCTGCCCCGTAGGAGCTTAAATGGATGCCTGTCAGCACGATTTCCTTATATCCTGAGGCTGCCAGCGCCTCCACCTCCTGCACCACATCCTCCATGGAACGGCTCCTTACGCGGCCTCTTGTATATGGAATAATACAGTAGCTGCAGAACTGGTTGCAGCCGTCCTGAACCTTGATAAAGGCTCTCGTGTGATCGGCGATCTTTCTGATATGCAGCTTCTCATATTCACTGGTCTTTCCAATATCGATGATGTCGTCTGTCCCTTCGTGCTCATTAAAATACCGCTCTAATACCTCCACCAGGTCCTTTTTCCTGTTGTTCCCAATCACAAGGTCGACTGCCTCATCCTTTTTCAGCTCTTCCCCTGCTGCCTGCACGTAGCAGCCTGCTGCCACAACCACTGCTGAGGGATTCATCTTCTTAGCCCGGTGGAGCATCTGCCTGGACTTTTTATCTGCCACATTTGTGACAGAGCAGGTATTAATCACATACACATCTGCCCCCTCCCGGAAGGGGACAATCTCATACCCTGCATCCTCAAGCATCTGCTGCATGGCCTCTGTTTCATAAGCATTTACCTTACATCCCAAATTGTGAAGGGCGGCTTTTCTCATTTTTACGCTTCCTTTCTGTAGCTTCATTCTATCTTTCACTGTATCGGAACACAATCATTCTGATTCCGCGCTCTTGCCGTCTCTGGCTCCCCGGTATACGGGAAGCTTTACTCTCTTCTGACAGTTCTGATTATTTTACCAGCTGTGCAGAAGAAAGTCCATATGAAATTGAGATTTTACCATGTTTGAGGGGTTCCGGGCTGCTGTCCCCCTCTCTTCCCTTCATCTGTTTCCTCCCTCCCTGAACCATACAGATTCTTTAAACAGTTTTGCATATTTCTTTACACATTTCCCTCAATCTCACACTTGACTTTTCCCTGTTATATTTGTAGTATAGAAACAGGGTTATCAAGCCAAAAATAAAACAGACGGCACATATGAGCCAGAGGAGGTTTTTACAATGAAAACAGTTCGCATTTCTTTAAATTCTATCGATAAAGTTAAATCTTTTGTCAACGATTTAGCAAAATTTGACGTAGATTTTGATCTCGTATCCGGAAGATACGTGATTGATGCAAAGTCTATTATGGGTATTTTCAGTCTGGATCTCTCCAAGCCGATCGACTTAAACATCCACTCTGAGTCCCAGGTTGACGAAATCCTCACCGTTCTGGCTCCTTATATTGTAGAATAAATTGCAGGAACAAATTGATGGATACAGGTAAAGCACCTGCTTTTCCCGGTATCAGATTTCTGCAGATATCCCTCATAAAAGAATTCAGAAAACAGTTACATTTCAATTTAAGGCTCCTCTGCACAGGCAGAGGAGCCTTTTATATACCGCCGCTGCCCTGACACCTTACATCCGTGACAGGGCCCGGCGTTTCGTCTTCTGTTCGTCCTTTAGCACCAGATTACTTCCGCGGTATCCACAGCCTTCTTCACCATCCCGTCGATCTCCTCTGAGAGCTTTGTCTCGGAGCGGCGGATGACATCCAGGTTCGGCTTTGTCACCGGATGCTTGGCCACGAAGATGGTGCAGCAGTCCTCGTATGGCTGGATCGAAGTCTCAAAGGTGCCGATTTTCTGGGAGATGTCCACAATATCCTGTTTGTCAAATCCGATTACCGGACGGAATACAGGGAGGGTGCAGACCTCGTTTGTAACTGCCAGAGAGTGAACCGTCTGGGAGGCCACCTGACCGATGCTCTCCCCTGTGATCAGTCCCAGGCACTCATCCTTTTTCGCAATCTCCTCGGCGATCTTCATCATATAGCGGCGCATGATAATCGTCAGCTCCTCATGAGGACACTTGTCGTAAATGTAGAGCTGAATGTCCGTAAAGTTTACCACATGGAGCTTAATGGGGCCGGAATATCTGGCCACGATCTTTGCCAGGTCAATGACCTTCTGCTTTGCTCTCTCGCTGGTGTAAGGCGGCGCATGGAAATAGGTAGCTTCAATAATAACGCCTCGTTTGGCGATCATATAGCCTGCCACCGGACTGTCGATTCCTCCTGAAAGCAGGAGCATGGCCTTTCCGTTGGTCCCTACAGGCATACCGCCGGGGCCCGGAATCACCAGGGAGTACAGGTTTATCTTGCTTCTGACCTCCACATTTAAGAGTACCTGGGGATTGTGGACATCTACCTTCGTCTCTGGAAAAGCGTCCAGGATCACGGCTCCAAGCTCCCGGTTCATCTCCTCTGAGCGCACCGGATACTGCTTGTTGGCACGGCGGCAGTTTACCTTGAAGGTAAAGTTCTGCTCCGGATAGACCTCTCTGATGTAGGAGATCACCTGGTTTTTCAGCTCCTCAAAGCCCAGATCCTCCACCCGCATCATCGGACAGATGGCTGCAATTCCAAACACTCTCTGGAGGGCCTCCACAACCTCGTCATAGTCAAATGCGGTCTGAGCTTCCACATAGATGCGCCCTGACTCTTTTGATACCGTAAACTCGCCGTCTAATCCCTTTAAGGAGCGGCGGATGTGTTTCATCAGCGCATCCTCGAACACATATCGGTTTTTTCCCTTTAAGCCAATCTCGGCATATTTAATTAAAAATGACTGAAACATTCTGATTCCTCTCTTTTTGTTTTCTCTGTGCCTCAGGCAAGGCTCCTGCGCCTTCCTACCTGGCTCTGTATCTTCTGAGCACCGGGAGAAGTTCTGCAAGAACCTCCAGACAGTAATCTACCTCCTCCGGCGTGTTGAACAGGCCGAAGCTGAAACGGATCGTGGAGTCGAGAAGCTCTTTTTTCACTCCGATTCCCCTGAGGGTTCCGCTGACTCCGGGATGGTTGACGGAGCAGGCGGAGCCGGAGGAAACGTAGATCCCCTTTTCCTCCAGCGCGTGGAGCAGCACCTCGCTTCTCACGCCCTCGAAGCTGGCGCTCACGATCTGAGGAGCATTCTCCCGTCCCTCATGGCCGTTTATGGTAACGCCAGGCAGAGCCTTTAATCCCTCGATCATGCGCTCCCTGAGGCCATAGAGCCGTTCAATCTTGGCCTCGTGATCCGTGTAGACCTCCTTTACGGCCGCTCCCAGTCCGGCACAGCCCGGCACATTCTCCGTTCCGGAACGCATCCCCTTCTGCTGCCCGCCTCCGTAGAGAAGAGGACGGATTTTTACTCTCTCATCGATATACAAAAATCCCACGCCCTTGGGGCCGTGAATCTTGTGCCCGCTGACCGACAAAAGGTCAATTCCCTGCTTTTTGGGGCGGATCACATACTTTCCATAGGCCTGGATGGCGTCTACATGGAACAGGGTTCTGGGATTCTTTTCCCTGATCACCCGTGAGATCTCCTCCACCGGCTCCACGGCTCCGATCTCATTGTTGACATACATGACTGATACCAGAATCGTGTCCTCTCTCACCGCATCCCGCAGCTCATCCAGGGAAATGCAGCCGTAGGAATCCACCGGAAGATAGGTGATCTCAAATCCCTGCTCTCTCAGAAATTCCATGGTGTTATAGATGGACGCATGCTCCACTGCCGTGGTGATCAGGTGCTTTCCCGCCCTCTGGTTGGCAAGGGCTGTCCCGATCAGAGCCGTATTGTTGGACTCTGTACCGCCGGAGGTAAACAGAATCTCTTTTTCCTGAACCTTCAGGGACCTGGCAATTTCTGCCCTGGCTTCCTTTATCAGCCTCTCTGCCTCCACGCCCTTCATATGGCGGGCGGCTGCATTCCCGTAATCCTCTGTCATGGCATGAACCACCGCATCCTTCACACAGTCGAATACCTTCGTGGTCGCCGAATTGTCAAAATATGCTTCCATTCTCTGCTCCTTTTCTTCCCCGGTGCAGCGGACACTGCGTCTGCCCTCCACCGTATGTCTCTCCTAAATTCCGCCCTCCAGCTTAAATGCCAGCACAGACAGCATGCACAGTCCTGCCGTCTCTGTCCTCAGAATCCGCTTTCCAAGGCTCACCGGCACGACCCCTGCCTGGACAGCCGCCTCGACTTCTGCCTCCTCAAAGCCTCCCTCCGGCCCGATGAATACGGCAATCCTCTGCCCGGCGTCAGCCTGACCCACAAATTTCCTGACAGCCTCCATGCCCGACTCACACTCATAGGGGATGCAGGCCAGGTCGAATCCGGAGACAGCCGAGAGCGCTTCCCGAAACTCCATAACCGGTGCGATCTGGGGGATGATGCGTCTCTTAGACTGCTTGGCCGCACTCTCCGAAATGGCATTCCACCGTCTGAGCTTTGCCTCCTCCTTCTTCTTATCCAGCTTTACCACCGCCCGCCTGGAAGCCACAGGGATAATCTGATAGGCTCCAAGCTCCACTGCCTTCTGAATGATCAGCTCCATCTTATCTCCCTTTGGAAGCCCCTGAAACAGGCAGACTCTGGCGGGAAGCTCTGTTGTCTCCTCTTTTTCCCGGATAATCTCTGCCTCCACCTCATCCGGATCGATCCGGGACAGACGGCAGAGATAATCCCGGTCCTCTCCGTTGCTGATTAATACCTGCTCTCCGGTCTTCATCCGCAGGACATTCCTGATATGGTTGACATCCGGCCCTGTAATGGTGATATGTTCCGGATGGATCTGGGATCTGTCAACAAAAAAATGATACATGCGCCCTTAAAACCCCTCTTATTTTACTCTCCTTGCAGTCACGCTGACCCACTCTCCCTGGTAGGTTACCTCTAAAACCTCAAAGGAGTCATTGGCCGCAAATGCCTCCCTCACAGCCTGCTCCTTCATGTTAATGATACCCGATGTGATAAAGATGCCGCCCTTTTTGATGTGAACCGGGATTTCCTTCTGAAGCAGGATGATCACATCTGCCAGAATATTGGCCACTGCCACGTCATAGCACTCGTAGCCGGCTTTGTCCTGTATCTCCTTATCGTCAATGATGTTTCCCTGGACCACGGTAAATCGTCCCTCCCCGATTCCGTTTGCCTCCAGGTTTTCACCTACTGCCACAATGGCGTTTTCGTCCAGATCGGTTCCGAACACTTCCCTGGCTCCCAGCTTTAAGGCTGTAATTCCAAGGATTCCGCTTCCGGTTCCCACATCCAGAAGTCTGGTCTCGGGAGTCACATATTTCTTCAGCTGGCGGATACACAGCTGGGTTGTCTCATGCATTCCCGTACCGAAGGCGGTTCCCGGATCGATCTGGATCAGCAGCTTGTCCTCATGCTCCTTTGGGATCTCCTCCCAGGTAGGCTTGATCAGAATGTCGTCCACAGTGAAGGGCTTAAAATACTGCTTCCAGTTATTAATCCAGTCCTTGTCCTCCGTCTCCGACTCCTCAATGGTACAGGCTCCCAGGTTTACAAACAGCTTAAGCTCCTCAAGCCCTTCCCTCACCTGTCCGAGAATACTTTCCGTGTCCGCATCGTCATCCAGATAGAAGCTGACCTTCGCTGTCCCGTCGTCCGGCGGAAGCTCCGGGAGAATGTCGATAAACATTCCCTTCGTCTCCTTCTCTGTCAGAGGCACATTGTCCTCAATCTCGATTCCCTCAATTCCGATCTCATCAAACATGCTGCTGACCAGATCCACTGCCTCTGTGGTGGTGGTCAGCGTAAATTTTTTCCATTTCATCTGCAGTTACCTCCGTTTCTCCTGCTTTCCTCTCTGTCGTTTTTCCGAATCTGTCCCATGCTCAGACTTTCTGATTCTGAGTCTTTCTTATTTTGAGTCTGTTTTATTCTCAGACTGTTTCATTCTTAAACTATCTTTTTCTCAGCCTGTCCCATTCTCAATCCATCTCATTTTCCGTCTGCCTTATTCTCACTCTGTCCCATTCTAAGGCTGAGCGGTCCTCATATGGCGGCCGTCCCGCTCTCTCTTTGCGGCAGCCGTCCGGGCTGCCGGGCACAGTCCCGCTATCCCATCAGAACCTTCACAAACAGGATCGCCAGCACGATGAGAACCACCGGGCGCACAATCTTTTTCCCGTTTGTGAGTACCAGGCCGGAGCCGATGTAGTGTCCCAGTATGCAGAACAGGCCGGACACAAATCCGAGGGGAATCAGCACCTTTCCGTTCAGAAGGAAGGTGGCAAAGGCTGCCGCGTTGGAGGCCAGATTGATCACCTTCGTCGTCCCCGCAGCCTCCTTCATGGTGTAGCGGGCTGCTCCGGTTAAAATCAGGATCAGAAAGGTTCCCGTGCCCGGCCCGTAGAATCCGTCGTAGGCTCCCACAATCAGAGCCGCCGCCATGCTGATGGCAAACATCTTCCCCTTGGAGAGAGTCCCCGCCTTGGAGTCATCTCCCAGATTCTTGTTCCAGAGCACGTAGACTGCCACAATCGGCAGGATGACAAGCATCAGCTTTTCGATCACTCCCTCGCTCACCAGGAGCACAAGATGGGAGCCGATGGAAGAGCCAATCAGGGCTGCGGCGGCAAACCAGATGGAAGTTTTAAAATTGATAAACCCGTTTTTTGCGAATCTGGCTGTGGAGACAACCGTTCCCATCACAGAGCACATCTTATTGCTTCCCAGAGAAAGGTGTGCCGGGATTCCGGCTATCATAAAGGCTGGGAGTGAGATAAGTCCCCCTCCGCCTGCGATTGAATCCATCAGGCCTGCCAGAAATACAAGGGGACAGACGATCAGATATTGTGTCAGTGAAATTTCCATTTTTTCCTCCCAGTATGGCCGGAGTGCAGATCAGGGCAGATGCTGCACAGGCTCTGCTCCGGCTCTTATGTCATGTATTTTCTGTATGTTCCTGCAGATGCAGCTCTCTGTCTGGCCGGTCTATTGCTCCTGCCGGCTTCTCTCTTCTTTATTCCCTGGCTCTCACCATGTCCGCCTGCCTTCACTGTTTTACATGATAGCACACCAGACATGGTCCGACAACAGCTACGCCTTTTCATCTATGAGGAATTTTGCCAGCACCCAGTTGCTCACATCCACGCCTCTGCCTGTCAGGCGCCACCGGCTGTCCAGGGCCTCTTTGCCCTGAGTCTGAACCAGGCCGTCCGGGCTCACGCTCCCGCTGCAGGCGGGATCGTGCACATACTCCATCAGCCCTTCCCGAACGCACTCTTCCAGTGCCTTCCCATAAACCTGCCTGATGGGACAGCCAAACCGGTGTTCAAATTCCTGTTCTGCCACCCCTTCTGTGAGCCTGAGCCCCAGGAACATAAACTCCTCCATCCTGTCCTTCCAGGTGAGGCGGTCTCTTCCCTCTGTATGCCTTCCCGCCCTGAAGTCCTCCCTGGAATATGCCAGGTATTTCCCCATATCCGGGGTATTTAAAAATCGCTCCGCTCCGGAAAGCGCCAGAAGGCCGGCTTCGTTCGGGCAGCCTCCCAGGTCTGCTTCCCGGTTTCTTATTATGTAGGAAGAAGCTCCCAGTCCAAGCCCCAGATACTCTGTGCCTGTCCAGTATCCTCTGTTGTGGCGGCACTCAAATCCCGGCCTTGCGTAGTTGGAAATCTCATAGCGGTGATATCCTGCCTCACTCAGGATCCGCTCTGTGGCCTCGTACATGCTTCGCTCCGTATCCTCGTCCGGCAGGGGCGGCAAATCCGCCCGAGCCCGGGCCTTCCCCTTTCTTTCCATCCCCTCTGTTCCGTACTTCTCGTAAAACGGGGTCCCCTCTTCAATAATCAGACTGTAGGCTGAGATATGCTCCGGCATTAGGGACAGCACCTTTTTCAGGGTGTCCTCCCAGGCCTCCTCTGTCTGGCCGGGGAGGGCGGACATGAGATCCACATTGATATTCTCAAAGCCTGCCTCTCTGGCTGCATGAAAGCTCTCCAGAAAATCCTCCGCCGTGTGAATCCTTCCCAGGTATCTGAGCTCCCGGTTCTGTGCAGACTGAAGCCCCAGGCTCAGGCGGTTGATGCCTGAACGGCGCCAGCTTCTCAGCTTTTCGGGACTGGCCGTGCCAGGGTTTACCTCCATGGTAATTTCTGCTTCCTCAGATAAATGAAAGCTCTCCCTCACAGCATCCATAATCCTTCCGATCTGCGCACCTTCAAGCACAGAGGGGGTGCCGCCTCCGATAAATACCGTCTCTGCCACATATTCACCGAAAGCGGCACCCGCCTCCTCAATCTCCCTCGCCAGCTGTTCCACGTAGAGGCTTCTCTCCTCCTCCCCTGCCGGAAAGGACAGGAAATCGCAGTAGGCGCATTTGCGGATACAGAAGGGGATGTGGATATAGAGCTCCAGAGGGATGGGTCTGCTGCCTGTTTCCATCTGTATGGCTCCTTTTTCTCTGTTTTGTTTCATTCCGTAATTATTCTTCATCCAGCTTCAGGACACTCATAAATGCCTTCTGCGGAATCTCCACATTTCCGATCTGGCGCATACGCTTCTTTCCCTCTTTCTGCTTCTCCAGCAGCTTTCTCTTTCGGGAAATATCGCCGCCGTAGCATTTTGCCAGAACGTCCTTTCTCATAGCCTTCACCGTCTCCCTGGCAATGACCTTGCCGCCGATGGCCGCCTGAATCGGGATCTCAAACAGATGGCGGGGGATCTCCTCCTTTAATTTCTCGCACATCTTCCTTCCCCTCTCGTAGGCAGAGCCGGCAAACACGATGAAGGAGAGGGCATCCACCTCCTCGCGGTTTACAAGGATGTCCAGCTTTACAAGCTCAGATCTCTCATAGCCCTTCAGCTCGTAGTCAAAGGACGCATAGCCTCTGGAGCGGGACTTCAGGGCATCGAAGAAGTCGTAGATAATCTCATTGAGCGGGAGCTCGTACTTTAAAAGCGCCCTTGTCCCCTCAATGTACTCCATGCCCAGGTAATTGCCCCTTCTCTCCTGGCACAGCTGCATGATGGCTCCCACATAGTCGGAGGTCACCATAATCTCAGCCGTCACAATGGGTTCCTCCATATATTCAATCTCTGACGGATCCGGAAGGTTGGAGGGGTTCGTCAGCTCAATCATCTCTCCGTTCGTCTTGTGGACGCGGTAGATAACGCCGGGAGCTGTTGTCACCAGATCCAGGTTGTACTCCCGCTCCAGCCTCTCCTCGATAATATCCAGGTGCAGAAGTCCTAAGAATCCGCACCGGAAGCCAAATCCCAGGGCCAGGGAGGTCTCCGGCTCAAAGAACAGGGCCGCATCATTGAGCTGCAGCTTCTCCAGCGCGTCTCTCAGATCCGGGTATTTGGCGCTGTCGGCCGGATACATGCCGCAGTACACCATGGGCGTTACCTTCTTGTAGCCCGGCAGGGGCTCGCTGCAGGGATTTTCTCTGTTTGTGATGGTATCTCCCACACGGGTATCACGCACATTCTTAATGCTGGCCGTAATATAGCCTACCATTCCGGCAGACAGCTCGTCGCAGGCGATAAACTGTCCGGCGCCGAAGTATCCCACCTCCACAACCTCTGCTGTGGCACCTGTGGCCATCATCTTAATGGGAGTGCCTTTTTTCACCGTTCCGTTTTTTATACGGCAGAACACGATAACTCCCCGGTAGGAATCGTAGAGGGAGTCAAAGATCAGGGCCTGAAGGGGCGCCTCGGAATCTCCCTTGGGTGCAGGGATCTTTTCCACGATCTGCTCCAGCACCTGATCCACATTCAAGCCTGTCTTGGCCGAGATCCTCGGTGCGTCGTGGGCCTCTAAGCCGATCACATCCTCGATCTCTGCCGCCACATGATCGGGATCTGCGCTTGGAAGATCTACCTTATTAATAACGGGGAACACGTCCAGATCGTGATCCAGGGCCAGATATACGTTTGCCAGGGTCTGTGCCTCGATTCCCTGGGCTGCATCCACTACCAGAATGGCCCCGTCACAGGCAGCGAGGCTTCGCGACACCTCATAGTTAAAGTCAACGTGTCCTGGAGTGTCGATAAGGTTGAAGATATACTCCTCCCCATCCTTTGCCTTGTACACCGTGCGCACCGCCTGGGACTTGATGGTGATTCCTCTCTCCCTCTCAAGTTCCATGTTGTCAAGCACCTGGGCCTGCATCTCCCTGCTGGTGAGAAGGCCGGTCATCTCTATAATTCTGTCTGCAAGGGTTGACTTGCCGTGATCGATATGGGCGATAATACAAAAATTTCTGATTTTGCTCTGGTCAACTATTGCCATCTGTTCTCCTCTTTTCTTCGTATTGTCCGGGAAGGAAGGCAAACGTCCTCTCCCTCCCTTTTGCCGCACCCGGGCAGCATATAGTAGAATATATCATTTTTTTCTTTTTCCTGCAACAGACTGGCCTCTATTTTTTGCCGTCTGTGCTGTCTTTTCAGTCCTGCATTCCGGTCATCCGACCTTACTGCTGTCCCATCTGTCTTTTCCCCAGCACAGTGTCGAGAAGCTCTGCCAGGGGCTCCATGGCATTCAGGGCCTCCTCATAGGTGTTCGTCTGGGCTCCCACCTCGATGAGGGCGCTTCTCGGGCGGACGTGAAGGTTGTAGCGCAGCCCCTTCAGATAAATATTTCTCGTATAGCCGGGATAGAAGGCCTCCGCGCAGAGCTTCAGCTGGAAGCTGAAGGCCAGGTTATCTTCCCTGTTGGGATTTTCCAGATAGGAGATTGGGCCGTCCGGCGTCTGGCTGGTTCCATTAAAAAACATCACGGTTGCCGTGGGCTTTCCGTTGATCTCCCGAACCAGATGAGTCCCTTCTGCCACCCCGTCCCTGTGAAGGTCGAGAACTACCTGGATGGAGGGATTTTCTTTCAGGATGCTCTCAATGCCTTCCAGCGCATATGTATATGCCTTGCTCCGGTCAAGCGTTCCCTCCCTCAGATCATAGACAGAGGTATCGTGGATCACCTGATAGCCCTTCTTTCGGAGAAGTTCTGTCAGATACTCCCCCACCCCCACAATCGTCGCCTCACGGTTTCCCCTGTGGTAATCTGCAAACTCCTCCTGGGAGTGGCTGTGGTAAATGAGAATCTGAGGCTTGGAGCTGTCCTGCTCCAGGGCAAAATCCTTTGAGAGAAAGGTTTCCGCATTGATCATATCGCGTCCGGCTGCGGCAGTGGGATGAACCGTATAGAAATTTTTCATCACATAGTCATAGTCCTCAAGCTGTTCTAAAAGGTAGGTCTTCCCTGCAACGGGCAGCTCTGACCGCTTGAGGAGGAATTCTCCCGCCGTAGTCCCCAGTTCGGCCAGAATGGGCGTTCCGGAGGCAGTCAGATTTTCCGATTCCGTGCTCTCCCCGCCATCCCCTGGCAGAGAACCAGAATTTCCACCGAGAACGGAGCTTGCAGACAGTTTATCCACAAGCTCTCTGTACTCCCCTGCAGCCTTCTGGTTTTCAAGGTAGCGCCTGTAAGCGGGATCGCTCTCCGGCGGCTTATCTATCCCTGGTCCGCTTATCATGCTGTACCAGGGCACCCCTCCCCTGATCATTCCCGCAAGCATGGCATCCATGTCTGAAGCTTTTTCATCCTGCCCCGGAAAACAAGATGCTGGAAACAAGAGCTTCCCACAGGCTGAAAACAGGGTTTCCTCCAGGCGGGAAAGCCCTCTCTCCTGTCCGGGTACGGGCGGCACTGCCGTCTGGGAAAGGCATAAAAAAACAAGCCCGCAGATGCAGGCAGATACAGCTGCAGAGCGGAGAGACTGCCAGATTCCTCTGCTCTCCATCCGTACCGCTGTCTGTCTCAGTTTTCTTTCCCAGCTGCTGCGATGCCGTTTTGCCTGCGCCATTCCCATCCCGCCTTTTCGCCGGATTCTGGCCAGCCCGGCCTTCCGGCAGTATTTTCCCTCCTACATTCTATGCAGAGGGACGGATTATTTTACAGTTCTATGGCAGAGCAGTTTATTTTGCCGGGTATGTCACGCCTCTGCAGATGCCGTGTCATTCTGCCTGTAAAGGGCAGCGTGAATCCCCTCGGACACGGTAAAGCTCAGGCGCCTCACTCTCTCGTCGATGTCCTGGGGCGTGACAAACATGGGACCGAACTGGGGCTCTAAGAGCTCCCGAATCAGCTCATACTGCTCATCCGGTTCCAGGCGCTGCACATAGTCTCCCCATCCTTTTGTCCCCTCGCTTTCAGAGAGGGCCTGTATCATGCTCTCAACCGTATCGTGGACAATGGCAGCGGCCCCCACCACAGTGGGAACTCCGATGGCAATTACGGGAATTCCAAGGCTTTCCCTGGTCAGGCTGTGGCGGTGATTTCCCACACCTGAGCCCGGATGGATCCCTGTATCCGTCAGCTGGATGGTGGCTGTGAGGCGTCTGATGCTCCTGGCGGCCAGCGCGTCCACAGCGATCAGCAGATCCGGCCCCGTCTGGCCCACAATCCCCTTTATGATCTCCGCAGTCTCCATTCCCGTCTGTGCCATAACACCCGGAACGATTCCGCTCAGCACAGGCAGAGCGTTTCGCCGGCAGAACCCGGGATCATACTCCATATTCAGATGGCGCGTCATCTGAAGCTGCTCCACCACCCTGGGTCCCAGAGAGTCCGGCGTCACCTGGAGGTTTCCAAGACCTGCAATGAGAATCCTGGGCTTTGGATTGTCCGGGCAGCATTTCTGGACCAGGGACAGAAGCTGTTCTCCCAGCTCTGCAGACGCTTCCTGGTGGTACGATTCATCCTCTTTTGCCAGCTCCGGCGCTTCCAGCGTCAGGTAAGTTCCAACAGGCTTTCCCATGGCCTTCGCACCGCGCTCATCCAGAATAGCTACCTCTGTCAGGCGGATTCTCCGCTCCCCGTGCTGCCACTCTCTCACTCTCACTCCTCTCAGCTTCCCCGATTCCTCCCCGCGGCTCTCCTGCTCCTCCACAGCCAGATCGGTCCTGGGCTGAAAGCCGGAAATCAGGCTTGCCCTTCTCTGTGCCTCTGTCTTCTGCTTTTCTGTATCTGACATGGTTTTCCTCCTGTTTATTCAATCGTTTCTGATGGTTTTCTGAAACATTTCCCAGCTGATTTTTTCTGCTTCTTCTTTTTAGTTAAATTGTAACCGGTCAGACTGTTTTTTATGTGTCCGGGCATTTCCGGCGCCGGCAGACAGAACAGAAAGCCACGGCGCCGGACTGCTGCAAAAAATCGCATTTCCCCTTATTTTTACTATTGACAGATGCGTCTCTTTCCGATAAAATACAATAGTATGTTTACATTAGACTGTCCGTGTCCAGGCTCTGATGCAAACCAGAGAATATTGATATTTACAAAAATCGATGGAGGTGTACAGATTGGCTAACATTAAATCTGCAAAAAAGAGAATCTTAGTAGCTGAGACAAGAGCTGCAAGAAATAAGGCTATCAGATCCAAGGTTAAAACTGTAGTTAAAAAGGTAGAGGCTGCTGTTGCTGCCGGCGATAAGGCTGCTGCACAGGCTGCTTTATTAGTAGCTACCAGCGAGATCGACAAGGCCTGCACAAAGGGAGTTTACCACAAGAACACAGCTTCCCGCAAGGTTTCCAGATTATCCAAGGCTGTAAACGGCATGGCTTAATCGCAGCGGCTGCGAACTTCATAGAGAATAAACGTCTGAATTAACCCGTTCAGATCAGAAAAACCGCTTCTTCGTGGGTGTGACGAAGAGGCGGTTTTTGTATTGGCCCATATTTTGTTTTTTAGCTATCTCTGCGTCAAAGCCGCAATCCGCTCCACTTCCGGCGGCCCTCTCCAGAGTCTTAATTACTTTATCAATTTAACAGACGCCTTTCACCTCTACCCTCCAGGCCATCACCAGCGTTCCCACTGTGAGCAGAAAAGCCCCCCTGACTTCCACGTAAACTGCTCGTACAGCAGCAAAACCGACCGAATCAAGGTGAGCGCAACGCTCAGCCTATCGATGGGAACCATCCTGGGTACCTGGCCGATTTGAACCGCCCTGTAATAGCAGAGCCAGGGAGCGCCTGCCGCCAGCCCTGATAAAATCAAAAACAGCCAGCTTTTTTGCCGTTCTCCCCTATTCCCTGCTGCCTGCCTGTCAAAAATACAATTCCCCAAGCCAATATAGAGGTCAAAGCGGCAAATACTGCCGAACCGACTGCATAAATCAGCTACATTTCCGTCATCTCCTCATAAAATAGCTGAAAGTTATCTAACCGCTTTTCTTTATTCCATCATGAACTTTTCAACTACGTGGGCCACGCCGTCGTCATTATTCGAGTAGGTGATAAAATCAGCCGCCTTTCGGACAGGCAGCACTGCATTTTCCATGGCCACTCCCAATCCCGCATACTGAATCATCGTCAAATCATTGTACCCGTCGCCGCAGGCAATCATCTGTTCTCTCGTCATGCCGATGTGGGCTAACAGGCGCTCCAGAGAAGCGGCCTTGTCAATTCCCTTAGGCAGAATTTCCAGAAAAAACGGCTCGGAACGGTAAACGCTGAACCGGCTGCCCAGAGCCACCTTCACTCTCGGCTCCACCATAGCCAGATAATCTCCGTCGTCTAGAAACAGAAATTTAGGAACCGGAAAGTCCAGATAGGACTTCATATCCTCAATCTGGCGGATTTCCATACTGTTAATTTTCTGCTCAATCAGCCCATATGGACATTCCTTATTATTTGTAATAATAGAGTCCTTTTCATAGGTGAGGAAGTCAACTCTCTCGTCTTCCGCCAGCTGAATAATTTTCCGGTTCGCCTCCACCGGAAGCAGGCGTGAAAAAATCACCTCTCCCGTCCTGCAGTCGGTGATCATGCCGCCGTTATAGGAGAGAATGTAGCTTCCGTACCGGTCAAGCTCCAGCTCCTTCGCCAGAGGCATCACTCCCTGGGTGGGCCGCCCGGAAGCCAGCACAATTTTCTTTCCCCTTCTCTGGATTTCCAGCAGCACCTTCTTCGTCTTCGGGGTAATCACCTTGTCCCGATTTGTCAGAGTTCCGTCCAAATCAAGCACAATAATCTCATATTGATTCAATGGAATTTCCTCCGCTGTATTTCATTTTATGTGGAATTGGCACAGCCTCTGCGCATATGTGCCGTCCGAAGTCCTATTATAATAGAAGGCAGGGAAAATGGCAATGGGAGGGGAAAATACTCATGCTTTTCTTCTTCCACTTTTATCTAAAATCTAAACACTAAAGGCCCTTCTGCAATTCTCCTATTACCTGCTCTATCTCCTGAACTTCCTCTTCCAGTTCCTCTGCAATCTGTTCCACTGTTTTCCCCTTTTTCAGCTTTTTTACCACTTGAGAACGCAGATGGCTCTTTAGTCCATCTTCACGTCCATCCTTTAATCCATTTTCACGCCCAACTTTCAAGCCCTCCTCGTACTCCGCCCTGCGGATCAGCTTCAGCTCCCGTTCCTCGTCATACTCAAAAATACTCATCTCGATGGCCTCCCCTCGGTTTTTTCTAAGAAAGTTAGATAATACTCCCTCACGGATACATTCATCCACCGCCCGCTCTGCCGCTGCGTCTAACTCCATCGTTTTTGTGTAAAGGCGGATTCGTTCTACAAAAATCATATATTCCTTAAGCGTCCGGCACAGCTCCAGCAGCTCCTTATTTTTCCCCTGATTGATATTTAACACTAACACCTTCAGTTCCAGATTGGGCTCTTCTTTCTGGTCTCCCGCATATTCGAAGGAATCTGACAGCTTTAATATGCTGCGCTCCTCCCTCTCCTCTGTTCCATTATAAAATACCAAAAAATGAGGAGCTGGAAGCCGCAACCGTTTAGATGAATACAAGGTTTCATCCTTCACCAGCCCCTGGTACGTCCTGGATACATAAAATAAATCACGCAGCGGCATGTTGGGATTCCAGGTAGACTGGTGCTCATAGAGGCTCAGCCCAGCATCCAGCAAAAAGGCCACGTCGTTTTTCATGTTCATGTACACGGCGTTCTCCAGCGTCACTACGGTCAGAGCCTCCGAATCCGTATAAGACGTACGGTTCACCGCATTGTACAAGCTCAGCAGGTTTTCCCTGTCCTGAAACAGCCTGCGAAAAATCGTATCCTTGTAATCTCTTCTGGCTGGCAGCGTGGAGCCAGATGCAGAGGGTGCAGATTCAGATACAAATCTTGTTCCGTTTCTTTCCTTATTCATTTGTCCTCCTTCGCAGGAGAACGAAAATCTCCTGCTTTTTCATTGATTTGTGGAAAAGCATAGATTTTCTGAAATGATAATTAGAATCCTAGACGGCCCTGAACCGGCCTGTAATAAGAAATGTATGCTTTGAGATAAGTATATCATGTGGGGAGAGGGAAGGCAAGTGGGACGCCTCCCCTATACATTTATACCAAAAATGAAATTTTAAATTCCGCCTCTACACTGGAATTCACTTTTTCAATTTAGGTACATTTTTCACTTATTTCTAAAATTTTCTTAGTTTTCTTTTAATGTTCATATCAGAAACCAACAAAATAATCAGGCTTTTTTGCCCTTATAACTTCGAAATCACTGTTAAAATTCCAAAATTTCCATAAAATCATCCTTCGTCAGAGCAGACGCCGCCGCGCCTTCTCCGTCTAAGATCTGGCTGGACAGCTTCTGTTTCTCCTGCTGGAGCTTAATAATTTTTTCCTCGATTGTATTCTGTGCAATCAGCTTAAATACTGTTACCTGCTTCTCCTGGCCAATCCGGTGAGCCCGGTCTGTAGCCTGGTTCTGAGCCGCAAGATTCCACCAGGGATCGAAATGGATAACGATACTGGCAGCCGTCAGGTTCAGCCCCGTCCCTCCTGCTTTTAAAGAGATCAGAAATACCGGCACGTCTCCTGAATTAAACTGTTCTGTCATCCGCATTCTGTTTTCCTTGGAGGTCTGGCCCGTCAGCTCATAGTAGGGAATTTTTTCCTGCAGCAGACGTTTCTCCAAAATGGGAAATACGCTTGTAAACTGGGAAAACAGCAGGATTTTATGATTTCCGGACATTGCCTGGTGAATCAGCTCCATGCAGGTCTCCACCTTGCAGGAGGTATCGCTGTAATTTTCATACAGCATCTCAGGGGCACAGCAGATCTGGCGCAGCCTGGTCAGCTCTGCCAGTATCTGAATCTTCCCCTTTTGAAGCTCCTCGTCGCTCTGTTTTTCCAGGCTTTCCATAAGCCGGACTGCGTGGACCTCATAGAGCTTTCTCTGTTCTTCTCCCATTCTGGCGTACACTATCTGCTCCATTTTGTCAGGAAGCTCTTTTAAAACCTCTCCTTTTACCCTGCGCAGAATAAAAGGAGAAATCATCTTTTTCAGACGCCCTGCCAGACGCTCATCCTGGTTCTGCACAATCGGGAGCTCATAGCCCTTCCGGAATTTCTCATAAGTTCCCAGAATTCCCGGCATGAGAAAGTCGAAAATACTCCACAGCTCGCTGAGCCTGTTCTCGATAGGCGTGCCTGTCAGGGCAAACCGCACCTCTGCATGAATCTTTTTTACCGCTTTCGCCGCCTGAGTACCGTGATTCTTAATGTTCTGCGCCTCGTCAATGATTTCTGTGTCAAACTGGTAATCCCTATACAGAGAAACGTCCCTTTTTGCCATATCGTAGGACGTAATCCAGACATCGGCGTCCTGTCTGTCCCTTATCAATTCCTCCCGCTGCTGTACATTTCCCACAATGAGCAACGTTTTCAGTTCCGGCGCAAACCGCTCTATTTCCCTCTCCCAGTTGTAGACCAGAGAGGCGGGGCAGATAATCAGATGTGGAAACTGCGCCTTTCCCTCCTGTTTCCGGTACAGCAGATACGCGATTGTCTGCAGCGTTTTTCCAAGCCCCATATCGTCTGCCAGAATCCCGCCAAACCCCAGATCTGCCAGCGTGTTCAGCCACTGGAAGCCAAATTTCTGATATTCCCTCAGGACTCCTCTCAGATTCTCAGGTTCCTGATAATCGCTGTCCTCCACATTTTTCATATCCCGTATCAGCGCTTTATAGTCGGAGCTGCGCTCTGCCTGAAGCTGTCCGTCCTTCTGGCGGAGCATCTGATCTACGTAACAGGCCCTGAACTTGGGGACATTCAGCGTCCCTCCCTCAAAGTCCTTCCCCGATACTCCCAATCCGTCTAACAGTTCTGCTGCCGTGGACAGAGAATTTTCTTCCAGGCCAATATAGCTTCCGCTTTTCAGAAGATGGTATTTTTTCTTTTTCCGGTAGCTTTCCAGTATGCCTGCCAGTTCCTCCGGCGGAAATTCTCTGCTCTGTACCGACAGCTCCAAAAGGCCGCTTTTAATTGACACTCCCACCTGCATTCTGGGATTTTTCAGCAGTTTCCGGCCTTTTACCCTGTCTGTGGCATAGACCGTTCCCTCTGCCTCAAACTGACTGATTCCTGTATTCAGCAGATGATACATCCTGTCATGGTCGCCTGATTCAAAGTACAGCAGCCCCTCTCTGATATCTTCCAGTGAAAAATAAGAGCGGATCATGTTCTGCACCCGTATCTCCTTTGTGCGATCCCGGTATTCGCCGGAAAAATCCGCCGGTTCCAGCAGGTTATAAGCCGTATCTCCGTACGTTCCCATGGTTTTCAGGGTGACGCGCCCATTTTCCTCATCCAGATAAAAGGAAATCTCCGCATCCTTTGGCTGAAACTCTCCCAAATCCAGGTTCCCCTTATCTGAAATTCCCAGTCTGTCCAGTTCAGGCAGCACTGCTCCGCAGAACGCGGGCATATCTTGCCTGGCGATATGGTACGATGTCTCCTTTTTTTCATCTGCAAGCTTCAGAAATTCCCCCGCTCCGGCATAAAAATTATCGGAGCACTGGTAAACATTCTGCTGAAGCTTTACATAGCGCCTGTCCTTTCCCCTGATTAACTGCAGCGGAGGAATTTTTATCTGGAATCCTTTCTCTCCCTCTGGACACAGCCTGCACCTGACTGGCGGATCCTGTTTCAGGAAATACAATTTCCCTTTATGTCCGGTAAGAGAGGCGTATTCCATAGACCGTTCCTGATTAATCTCAAAAAAACGATCCCACAGCTCTGGAGTGAGGGCCATTTCTTTCCCCAGATTCTCGTAGCGGGCTCTGGCTGCCTTCTCTGCCTGCTCCATCAGTTCTATGTATTTCCAGGCCGTCTCTGTAAAGACGTTTTTACTGTGGACAAATGCCAGCTGTTTTCCGTAGGAATGCATTTCTTCCCTGTAGACATGCCCCAGAAAATCGCTGATATTTTTTAGAACGTACTGTTTTCCGTCTTCCGGGCCGATTTTAAAGGTAAGCATAAAATTTCTTTCATTTCCGTAATAATATCTGGAAATCTCCTGCAGCTCCGGTATAATTTCAATCCTTCCGCAGGCAGTCAGCTCCTTCATCCGTCTGCGCAGAGAAAAGGCCGCTACAATATCCATCAGCTCCGTATCTGTGCGGTCCTCCCTGAATTCCAGCGGACTATCCTCAAACACCTCTTCTCCTTGCGCGTCTTCCCCGGAGTACAGATATTCCAGCGCCAGAGCCACGCAGTGCTTGCACATTCCAGGATAAGTCTCAAATGCAGGGCAGGTGCAGGAGTATCCTTCGATTTCCTCATTTTCATCCAGTGCGATACTGACATCGTACTCATTGCCATAGCTCCCCTCTACTGTACCACTTACGCAGCAGGAGCCGTCTTTCTCGCCGCCTGCTGTATCTATATACAGCACGCTTCCGTTTTCATACAGCTTAAATCCCTTTATGTAGGTAATTCCTTTGTCAGTCTGTTCTCTGATATCCCTCTCTGTAAGCATATCGCCTCCTAAATGAACTGCTGCCTGCCGCCTTCTAATACTTCCGCATAATCATCAGCTCTACCGCCATCCGATCCCCCAGGCGGCCTGTTTTCACGGCTTCCTCCGCCTCCACGCAGGCTTCCACACAGCCTGCAATCTGCTCCCTCGTAAAGCTTCTGGCCTGGGGCATCAGCTTTCCGGCCACAAAGGGCGGGACCTTGAGCTTTGAGGCTATGGCAGCCCTGTCTGCCCCGCTGTCCAGCAGCTCCTTTGTCAGAAAAAGCTGGTTAAACTGCCTTGCAATGAGAAACAGAATCCTCATCGGCGGTTCCTTTAAAGTCAGCAGATCCTCGTAAAGGTCCATCGCCGCCCTTGTCTTTCCCGTCACAATGGCATTTACCATCTCAAAAATTTTATTGCTCACCTGCACTGTGGTGACAGCCTCCACATCCTCCGCTGTCACCACCTCCCGCCCCATGGTGTAGGAGATGAGCTTTTCCAGCTCTGAGCTGATAGTCTCCATATCGTCCCCTGTTTTCTCCAGGAACAGTTCCATGGTGGCTGCCGTGATCTTTCTGCCGTTCCTCGCCAGAATCCCGGCCGCCCAGCGGGCCAGCTGGGATGCGTCCTGCTTTTTAAGCTCCGCCGCATAGCCCAGCTCCTTCACCTTCTTATAAAGCCTGTTTCTCTTATCCACCGCAGATTCCACAAAAACCATACAGGTGGTATCCGGAATGTCGGCCATCGCCTCCACCAGCTCGTCAGAAGCCGCCTTAAAAAATCCGCTGTCCTCCACCAGAATCAGACGTCTCTCGCTGAAAAAGGGCATGGTATTGGCAAGGCTGATGAGTTCTCTCACATCCATCCCCTTGCCCTCAAAGTAATTGTAATTCATGGTATCGTCCCCTGCGATGGCTTCCCGCAGACGCTTCTTATAGCTCTGCTTTAAGAACTCCTCCTCGCCAAACAGCAGGTAAAACCGTTTGAACTCTCTCGTTTTAATATCCTGATTTAATGTCTGCATCGATTGCTCCCTGTCTGCCGCATCCGTCCGGATCTGTCTGAACAGCCTGGCAGCCCTCCTCTGTCCGGCGGACCTGTATTTTACAAAGGAACCTGCGCAGGCTTTCCCCGCCTCCGATACAATAGTCTCTCTCCGGCAGGGAAAGCCCGGAGATCCCTTATCAATACAGGTATTATACCCTCGCTGCACCAAATCGGCAAGAATGAATGCAGGGCTTTTTATCTGTCCAAAGCACTGCCTTCCATTCTCAGGGCATTCTTTCACCTGCCCTTGCATTTTTTTCTGCTGTTCTATAAACTATTGAGTGAGCGGCTCAGCTCGAACAGAACGTATTGATCCAGAGCGTATTGATACAGAACATATTATCCAGAAAGAAAGGATACAGCCATGATTTTATATTTTTCAGGAACCGGAAACAGCCAGTACGCCGCAGAGCGGCTCGGGCAGGCCATCAAGGAGCCTGCAGTTGATCTGTTTGAAAAAATAAGAAACAGGGACTATTCTGCCCTCTTCTCAGACTCCCCCTGGATCGTTGTTTCCCCAATCTATGCGTGGAGGATTCCGCGGCTTGTGCAAAACTGGCTGAAACAGACAGAGCTTCGCGGATGCTCTGATATTTATTTTGCAGTCACCTGCGGCTCAGAGATCGGCAATGCCGGCCATTATCTGAGACGCCTGTGCGCCTCAAAAGGCCTGAGATACAGGGGAATATTTCCCATCGTCATGCCTGACAATTATCTCGTCCTGTTTCCCTCTCCTTCCCCTGAGGAGGCGATAGAGATCATCCGCCGGGCTGCACCCTCCATTGACGAGGCTGCATCATATATCCGCCGGAATGTCCCCTTTCCCGAGCCGGCCATTTCCCTGAAAGATAAGTTTATCAGCGGAATCGTAAACTCTCTCTTTTATACCTTCTTTGTCCGCTCAAAAAAATTCCGTGTATCCTCATCCTGCATATCCTGCGGCCGGTGCGCAAAGCTCTGTCCTCTCGGAAATATCCGGATGAAGGAGGGACGGCCGGTGTGGGGGGACGACTGTACTCACTGTATGGCATGTATCTGCCGCTGCCCTGTAAACGCCATAGAATATGGTTCCAGGACAGAGGGAAAGACGCGGTACCGCTTTCCCAAACAGCCTGAACAATAGAGTTTTACGAAAGGCTCTGCCTCGGTCTGACAAAGCCCTCCACCTGAACCTTCTCCCCGTCAGTCCGCACGGTTACCATGCCCTGCTCTGCAGTCGGCCATATGGAAATCCCTCTCTTGCTCATCCTCTCTAGTACCTCCTTATGGGGATGTCCGTAGGAGTTTCCCTTCCCGTAGGACAGGACTGCCAGGGCAGGCTTCACGGTATCGAGAAACAGCCCGCAGCTGGAAGCAGAGGAGCCGTGATGGCCTGCCTTCAGCACCTGTACCTGCTTTCCCTGCTCCCATTTTTCAGAAATCTCCTCCTCTGCCTCAGCCCCCGCATCTCCCATAAGGAGCATGGAAAAGCTGCCGTACTCTGCAAGGAGAACCTCAGAGTGTCCGTTTCTGTCGGCGCTCACCGTGTCCTTGCGGGGATACAGACAGGTAATCTTAAGTTTTCCCGCCTGGAATTTATTTCCGGCGCAGATGTATTCTGTCCTGGTGCCCCGCCGCTTTGCCGCCTCCTCCAGCTCTTCATAGATTGGATCTCCCCTTCCGGCTGCCGGGAGAAACAGCTGGTCGATTTCAATCCCCGTATCGTTTTCCAGAAGCCAGGAAAGCCCGCTTATGTGATCCTGATCTCCATGGCTCACAAACGCCATGCCGATCCGGCTGATTCCCCGGCTCTTCAGAACCGGTTCCAGCCTCTTCTCTCCCAGGCCGCGAATCTGAGTGCTTCCCCCGTCCACCAGAATCACCGTCTTTTCTGACTGAATCAGAATTCCATCTCCCTGTCCCACATCTATGAAATCTACCCTGCAGGTTTCCGGCTGTCTGCAGACCAGAAAACCGATCAGTGACAAGATAGCTGCCGCCGTTTTCAAAAGCTCTGCCTTCTCCCTCCAGGGCCTTCCAGTCCTGTTTTTCTGCCTGTTCTCCTCTCCCTTGGCAGGTCTTTCTTCCTTCTGCGGCTCTTCCTCCATCTGCTCATCTGCTCTCCTCCCCCTCTTGGCCGTGCGCCAGAGAAGTACGGAAAGCATCAGATAATAGGCCGCCAGCTTCCAGAATGCCGGCCTTCCCAGTATCAGCGAGTAAATGGGAAGTTTTCCCACCGCCCGGCACAGCCATTCATAGAAAGCTAAGATATAATGGCAGGTTCCCATACTCCCTGCCGCAAGCAGACTGAACAGCCCCTCAAAAACTGCAGAAAAGGAACATGCAGAGAAGAGTTCAGCCATAAGCCCCAGGAAAAGTCCGGCAAGCCCGGCCCCCACCACATAGGTCATAAGGGGGATCACAATAAAATTCAAAAGAATCCCATAGACAGGATATTCGAAGAAATGCCAGAGAACAAGGGGCCCCGTCACAAGCTGGATGGCGGCGCTCACAGCAAGGGCCCTTGTCCAGCCTCTCCTGCACCGGAAGCTGTCTGTCAGCTCTTTTCCTGCCCAGCCGATGGCAAACACAGCCCCGAAGGAGAGCTGAAAGGCTGCTGTGGCAATCACATAGGGAGACTGCAGTGCCAGGATAATGGCCGCCAAAGCCATGGCCGACAGCAGATCATAGGTCTTCCCCAGCCAGGCTGCCAGAAAGGAGCATCCCAGCATCAGGCAGGCCCTGAACACCGAGGGGCCAAATCCGGTCATGATCCCGTAACAGAAAAGAAGCCCCCCGGCCCACAGCCCTGCCTGTCCAAAGCCCATCCCCCACCTTCTCAAAGCCCGGTAAAATCCCATCCCAATCAGGGAAACATGAAGTCCGCTGACTGCAAGCAGGTGGGCGATACCGTTTTTCTGATAGAGGTCAGAGATTTCCTCGTCCATGCCTGTCTTATCTCCCAGCACAACGGCAGACAGAAGCCCTGCATCACGCTGGCTGCAAAAGCGCTCAAAAACTGCCCTGCCCCTCTCTTTAAACAGATAAGCTCCCGCCTTCAGAGGACTTGGCTCCCCGTCCGCCGCCACTGCCCTCTCTGCACTCATCCGACAGCAGATATTCTTTGACTGATAGTACAGGCGGTAATCAAATTCTCCCTCATTTCTGGCAGGCTCAAAGCTTTCCAGCTCCCCCTCACAGAAAAGTTTCATTCCGGGAAGCAGTCTTCTCTCCCTTTTCTCTGTCCATCCGTCTTCCCATGAAAGCTCTCCCGGCAGGTAGACAATCAGCCGGTCCAGTCTGTAGCTTCTCTCCTCCCTCTCTCCCCTTCTGACTTCTGCCAGGACATCCACAAGCTCCGCAGAACCGCTGCCGTTTTTTTCCTGAATCCTGTCCACTGTTCCTGAAACTGTAGCTTCCAGAGCCGAGAATCCCGGACTTCCTTCCTTCTTTACGATCTCCTCCTCCCCGGACGCAGCAGCCATCCTCAGAAAGCCAACCGCCACAGCAAAAGCCAGAATGGCTGCCCTTCTCCTGTCTTTCTTCTCCCCTCTCTTTCTGTCCCCCAAGAACAAAGAATCCTGCCTCCCTTGATTCTCCGCCTGCGGCGGGGCTGCAAAGCAGCCGTATTCCTTCCCGTCGGCAGCCGGTCTGCCGTCCCGGAAAAGGGCGCAGTAAAGAAAGGCTGCGGCCAGACATGCCGCAAGTCCCTTTCCTGCAATCTCCATCGCCGCTCCCTGTAAAGCCAGATAAGCCCATGCCTCTCCAAGTACAATGGCTGCTGCTGTCCAAAGTAGCGGTCTTTTTATTTTCTATTCCTCCTTTTTATCAGTGGGTTCCCCTCACTGCCTCTGAATATACGACTCATCTCTCTCAAACGGCTCGTTCAGCGAAACCACATCCCGGAACATGACGTTCTGAGAGCCATCCACGATAATCTGAACCCTGCTGACAGTCTGAAGCTCTGTCAGGGAGTTGACAATGGCATAGATCGGCAGTTTCTCCGAGGTTTTCAGGGTTCCCGTCAAAAAGCTGCTGTCAAAATTAACATAGCAGATATTCTCCGACACAGACACATTTAAAACCTTGGTGTCCTTCGGAAGCACAGAATTTTTGTCGTCATCCATGGGGCCCTCTATCAGCTGTTCCACAATGAGACGTTCCAGAGATGTGGTTGCGCTGTGAACCACCTCCCTGGTTTCCGGCACCAGAGCCGTGCCGTCTTCATTGGCAAAATAGAGCGTAAGCTCCTCCTTCTCGTAGGAATTGATATTGGAGACTCCCTCTATAAAATCACTTTTTCCCATAACCCCCACCGGATTTCCGTAGCTGTCAAGTCTCGGCTGTCCCGCACAGTTAACGCTGATAAACTCGATTCCCTCAGCCTGGGTCAGAGTTTTTGTAAAGGCGGCCCTGCAGAGGATCTCCCTCACCGGATCCATGGAATCGTAATCCTTGCTGAAATTCAGGTACAGGATATTGTCGCTTTTCGTAATGTCCAGAAGCTGTACCCGGTCAGGCAGAACCGGCTGGTACTCTGTATCGGCCGGCGCTGCCAGAAGCTGTCCTGCCAGCTCTCCCACCAGCTGCTCCAGTTCTGTGGTTTCTGTCCTGTATTCACAGGCATTCAGGCCAAGACCGGAGGAATCCAGGTAATAGATCTGGTATACTCCTTCCTCCTTTCCCTTTGCCTCCTCCTTCTCCCGCTCCTTCCCGCAGCCCACAGACAGAACAGCTACAAGAAGAAGGACTGCAGCCAAAAGCCGTCTTGTCTTTCCTTTCTTCATCTGACGCCTTCCTTTCTATGGAATGTAGTTGAGAGGAATGCGGACCGTGAATGTGGTTCCCTCCCCTTCTTTGCTCTGCAGTTTGATCGCTCCCTGGTGCATGAGGATAATGCTTTTTGTGATGGCAAGTCCAAGGCCTGTCCCTCCCGTTTCTCTGGATCGGGCCTTGTCCACCCGGTAGAACCGCTCAAACACATGCTCCTGATCCTCCTGAGAGATGCCGATTCCATTGTCGGAAACCTTCACGTAGAAAAATTTGTGATCTGCATCCAGGGTCACGTGAACCCAGCCTTCCTCGTGATTGTACTTCACCGCGTTTTCCACCAGGTTGCTGAGGGCCAGAGACAGTTTCACCTCGTCCACATCGGCCGAAACCTCACGGATGCTTTCAAGCACCAGCTCAATATTCCGCTTTTTGGCAATAGGCCTGAGCCGTTTCAGAATCTGCTCCAGAAGCCCGTTGATATTGATCTGCTCCACGTTCAGCTCTGCGTTTGACTTATCTGCCTTCACCAGAGTCAGGAGATCGTCGATAATCTTGCTCTCCCTGTCAATCTCGTCAGAGATGTCAGAGAGAAATTCCCGGTAAAGCTCTTCAGGCACATCCTCCATCCCCATCAGCGAATCCGCCAGCACCCGGATGGATGTGATAGGAGTTTTCAGCTCATGGGACACATTGGAAACAAACTCCTGTCTGGACTGATCCACCGCCTTCAGTTTTCTAAGGGTCTGGCTGACCGCTTCCGAGATCTCCTTGGTTTCCCTGTAGGTGTCCACTCTGATATCCTGCTCCAGATCTCCCTCTGCCACAGCCCCCAGCACCTTTTTCAGCCTGATAAACGGCTTCAGCAGCAGTCCGGCAGCCAGAAGTCCAAACACAGCCACCACCCAGAAAACCACAAGCTGGAAAAAGGTTATCTTTTCTGTCACCCGGGCTTCCAGCAGATCGATATTTTCTGTTGAAGCCGTCAGCAGGAGAACACCTTCAGCGCTCTCGTTTTCGTCTTTCCCCGGTATCGGGAAAGCCAGAGAAAAATAATCCTTCTTTCTGTTGTAACTGCTCTGCTCCTCCCCTGAGTAGGCTTTCAGCACCTCCTGGGAAATGTTGAGCTTTCCCTCCGCCAGATTAAAAGTATCAGCAATAATCTTAAAATCCCTGTCGACGATGACAATTCTTCCGTTAAACATCTCTGCCGTCACAGACAGCTCTGTGTCGATAATCGGATTCTTGGCTGTATTGCCCACATAGTCAGAGCTTACCAGACGGTTGATCAGAATCAGGCATTTGTTCTGAGCGTTGATCATCTGATCTTCCACAAGACTCTGGCGCATACTCCCCGCCAGCATTCTCGACTGGAGCATGAGAGGCAGAATGCTGAGAGCCAGAATGCAGACTGCCAGAGGAATCCTCATACTGACGGCATGGAACGGCCATCTCCTTTTCCCTGTCTTAAAAGTGCCTCCTCCCATCTATTCCTCCAGCCTCCTGGTTGCTGCAATGGCAAGCGCCCCCGGCCCTATGTGGCAGGCGACACTGAGGGACAGGTGATCCACATAGATATCCGCCTTAGGAAACAGCTCCTTCAGCTCGCCGCTCAGAGCCAGGGCTGCCTCGTCATTCTGCGTATGGGCAATTTCCAGATGTGTATTCTGGCACAGCTCATCTCCCAGCCTCTCCTTTAAATCCTTCTGAATGGCGGAAATCATAATGCTTTTGGCCTGCTTCATCGTCCTGGCCTTGGAAAATGCATCCAGCTTCTTTCCCAGGATAATGAGCACAGGCTTGATTTTCAGAAGCGTTCCCAGAGCGGCGGCCGTTGACGTAATACGCCCTCCCTTTTTCAGGTATTTGAGCGTATCCACCGTAACATAAATAACCGAATCTTTCTGGGTCTCCTCCAGTCTTCTCTTAATCTCTGCCCCGTCCTTTCCGGCTCTGGCAAGCTCGATCGCATCCAGCACAGACTGTCTCTGCGTTACGGAAATCCTGTGGTTGTCAACCACATGCACCTTCCCGCCGTAGTCCTCAGCCAGCATCATCGCAGTCTGGCAGGCCCCCGAAAGCCCGCTGGACATGGGAATATGCACAATCTCATCCCAGTTTTTCAAAACCTCATCCCAGAGCTTCGTCACGTCTTCCGGAGATGGCTGCGAAGTGCTTATATCAGCCCCTGCATTCATTTTTTCATAAAACTCCTGCTGTGTCAGATCGATATCCTCAAAGTAGGTTTTCCCATCAATCATAAAAGGCATGGGCAGCACGTGGATTCCCAGCCGTTCTGCCTGTCTCTGGGTAATTCCGCTGTTGCTGTCTGTCACAATCGCTGTTCTCATCTTTCATCCTCCTGTCGGCAGCCCCGTTTTTTCCAAAACCCTGATTTCTGTCCCTCTGCTCCTGTCCCGTCTGGCTGCGTTTAAATCTATTCTATCGTATTATTCTGTCAAATGGAAGCACTGCAGGGAAAACTTTTTTTCTGCAGAACCTTCCTGCTGTATGGCAAAAAGCTGATGGCTTTCTGCAGCAGTGTAACCGCAGAAGCCACCAGCTTCTTTACTTCCTCCTCGGCGGATAAATTGAACTGGCTATCCTCATTATGGAAAAAGTCCCTCGCCTTGCGGCGAAGGACTATACTTTCAACCCGACCATTTATATACCACATATCGGTCAGTGGTAAACTTTCTTTGTACCTACATTCTAGCAAGTGCAAAGAGGAAAGTCAATAGAACTTCCCATTAAAATTTTATGCAGATAACCGCTAATTATTCCTGTTACGCAGTAAAAGCTGGATTTAAGCGATATAGGTACAAAATATCGCCCACGCCATTTTGGCACTCTTAAACCCTCATAAAATAAGCGTTCCAAATGCTCTAAAGCGTAACATTACGCTACAGTCATTCCATTTTGCTTCACACCTTTTTTTAAATCCGCTCATGCAGCCAGTTTACTTCAAAAAACTGCTAAGCAGAACAATATTATATTAAAACTACGCAAAAAGAAATAGAACAGGTATCATGATACCCGTTAAAAATCCAGTATTCACCAAAGAAGCAGAGCCAACAGGCATAAAGAAACCTCGGAAACCCTTGTAAAATGGGCATCCGAGGTTTTCTGTCCGTTATTCAAACTCTTTTGTTTACTTTTTAATCAGGAGGGATTTCCCTGTCATCTCTTTCGGCTGCTCCATTCCCATAAGCTCAATCAGAGTCGGAGCAATGTCTGCCAGGCAGCCGCCCTCTCTCAGCCCATAGGACGCGTCTGCATTTACCAGAAGGAAGGGAACAGGATTCGTCGTGTGGGCAGTCCACGGTTTTCCTGTCTCCGGATCCACCATCACCTCAGCGTTTCCGTGGTCGGCGCAGATAAACAGAACGCCTCCCATCTCCTTTACCGCATCCACCGTCTTTCCGACACACTCGTCCACTGCCTCAATAGCCCGGATGGCAGCGTCCTCCACGCCTGTGTGGCCGACCATATCGGGATTTGCGAAGTTTACAATCACAACGTCGTACTTTCCGGATTTGATAGCCTCCACCAGTTTCTCACATACGATCGGCGCGCTCATCTCCGGTTTTAAGTCGTAAGTCGGAACCTCCTTGGGAGACGGAACCAGAATCCTGTCCTCGCCCTCATTGGGCTCCTCAACGCCGCCGTTGAAGAAGAAGGTAACATGGGCGTATTTCTCCGTCTCGGCGATTCTTGCCTGTGTCTTCCCATGGGAGGCCAGGAACTCTCCGAACGTATTGGTAATAACCTCCTTCTTGAAGGCTACCAGCTTATTTCCAATCGTCTCATCGTAATCTGTAAAGCATACAAATACCAGATCCAGGCGTTTTTCCCGAGCAAAGCCTGTAAATTCATCGTCACAGAATGCCCTGGTAATCTGTCTTGCGCGGTCTGGACGGAAATTGTAGAAGATAACAGAATCCTTGTCCTGAATCAGTCCCACCGGGCTTCCGTTCTCTGTGATCACAGTGGGAATCACAAATTCGTCAAACTTCTCGCTGTCGTAGGAGGCCTGGATCGCCTCCTCTGCGCTCTCCGCTTTGTTTCCCTCTCCCTTTGTCATGGCATCGTAGGCCAGTTTATTTCTGTCCCAGTTTTTATCACGGTCCATAGCATAGTAGCGTCCCATTACAGAGGCTACCTTTCCGACGCCAAGCTCCTTCATCTTCTCCTCAAGCTCTGCCACAAAGCTCTTTCCCGATGCAGGCGGCGTGTCACGGCCGTCTAAGAAGCAGTGCACAAATACCTTTTTAAGCCCGTTTCTCTTAGCCAGCTCTAAAAGTCCGTAGATATGTCCGTTATGGCTGTGAACGCCTCCGTCTGACACAAGGCCGAACAGGTGGAGGGCAGAATCATTCTTCCTGCAGTTTTCAACTGCCTGCAGGAACTCCGGGATCTCAAAGAAATCTCCGTCCTGTATGGACTTTGTGATTCTTGTGAGCTCCTGATAGACAATGCGTCCCGCTCCCATATTCAGATGGCCAACCTCGGAGTTTCCCATCTGTCCGTCCGGAAGTCCCACTGCCATTCCGCTGGCATATCCCTTCACAAACGGGCACTGGCTCTCTAACTGATCCATTACAGGTGTCCTGGCCTCGCATACTGCGTTGTGCTCGCAGCTCTCATTTAATCCATAACCGTCGAGAATCATTAATACCGTTGGTTTTCTGCTCATAATTATTCTCCTTTAATATCCCAGCTGCCCTGCCTCTGTTTTCCAGAACAGAACGCGGCCTGCAGCGGTTCTCTCCACATCTTGGCAGGCGGCGGCCATATCCTCTCTTCCTCTTTCAGACTCCGGAACGGCTGCCCCTTCAGCTCTTTATTTTACATGATTTGTCTGCAACTTTCAATGGGGTAATGATAAATTTTTATCAAATTCATGCAGGTTCAGCTGCGCCTTAAAACCTTGCCACCGCCAGGCTGTCCCCTTCCCTGAGCCTTGTGTCTCCTCCCGGGATAATCGTCTCACCATTTCTCTTGATCAGCACAATCAGAGTTCCCCGGGGGGTGGAAATCTCCCGGAGTGTCTTTCCTATCCACCGGTTTCCCCGCTCCAGATTGATCTCCTTCATAGACAGGTTATCCCTGTCTTCAAACTGCTCTGCTGCCATAATCAGCAGATCCCCCTCCTCGATAACCGTATTTCCGTCCGGTACCAGAGTCTGATCTTTCCTCAGTATCAGAGCCACTAAAAAATCCGGCATAATCGGAAGCTCCTTTAACGGCAGCCCCACCATCCTGTGCCCAGGATATATATGCATCTTGACAAAGCTGACGTCACTCTCCTCCTGATAGTCGTTAAATGTCTTTCTGACATCCTGGTTGCTGTCAATCATGTCAAGAGCCTTCGACACTCTGGGAAGCAGCGTTCCCTGAATCCCGAGAGACAGGATAACAATGCAGAATACCAGGTTGAACAGGTTATACTGGGTGGAAATTCCTCCTAAGACGGCATAGATGGCGAACACAATGGAGGCCACTCCCCTCAGTCCTGCCCAGGATACGACTCCAATCTGCCGAAGTCCCGAGCCCATGGGCAGCAGCAGTATGGCCGATGCCAGAGGTCTTGCCGCAAGGGTGAGGAATGCCATAATCGCAAGTGCCGGCACGAATACCTGAGGCAGCTGAGCTGGGGTTACCAGCAGGCCCAGCAGGAAGAAAATCATCATCTGCCCAATCCCCGTCACGGCGTCAAAGAAATGAACCAGTTCCTTTTTCTCAGGCAGCGCATAATTTCCCATGAGTATGCCGCACAGATATACGCTCAGATAGCCGTTTCCTCCCAGCGCAGAGGGGAGAGCATATGCAAGTATGGCCACGGCAAATACAAAGATAGTCTTTCCCTGTTCCATATAAAAATCACATTTTACCAGCAAAAATACAGCCAGACGCCCGATTGCCAGGCCAAACAGGGCTCCTATCAGAATCTGTCCGGCCAGCAGCAGGGGAACGGAGACGGTTTCTCCTTTCATCATTGACACAAAAAGAACGGTCAGCATATAGGAGAAGGGATCGTTGGAACCGGATTCCAGCTCCAGCAGGGAAGCTGTATTGTCCTTCAGGTCCTGCTTCTGTGTTTTCAGGATATTGAACACAGAGGCGGCATCCGTAGACGCGATAACCGAGCCGATCAGAAAGCTCTCCAGCCATTCAAGTCCCAGGACAAATCTCACAAACAGCCCTACGAAGCCGGCTGTCAGCGCAACCCCGGCCGTGGACAGGAGCACCGCCTTTGCGGCCACTGGCCTGGCCGCCTTCAGATTCGTGCCGAAGCCGCCGTAAAACATTACAAACAGAAGGCAGACAGAGCAGATCTGCTCTGATATCTGGTAATCATCGAAGGGAATCCCCAAAATTCCATTTACGCCAAAGCACATGCCAAGGCCAATAAAAATCAGCAGCGACGGAACCGGAAGTTTCTGGGCAAACCGGTTTAACAATACGCAGATTACAATTACAGCTCCAATGAGCGCTAAATATCCATTCAATCTTTTACTCCTTTCTTACTGGAAACAATCGCTTCTCTCTGTACACCCTTTCTCTCGCAAGACCGAGACACCGGATGTCTTCTTTCCTCCTCTCGTTTATATTCTTCACACTGCACTTTTAAAGTTTAACTCAATAAATCGTTGACAGAACCCACTTTCTGCTCTACAATAGGCCCCATAGCAGACACAGGTAAAAAGCAGAACAGAGAGGTACAGATATGATCGTAATTATGAAACCCACAGCCACAGACGACAATATAAAAAAGATATCCCAGCAGATCGAAAGCCAGGGACTGGATGTCCATCTCTCCCGGGGGACAGAAGTCACCATCATCGGCGTTGTGGGAGATAAGACAAAGCTGAAGGGCATCAACCTGGAAATTGCTGACGGCGTCGACAAGGTGGTAGCCGTCACCGAATCCTACAAACTGGCAAACAGAAAATTTCATCCGGAACCCACCTCGGTCTCTCTTTCCAGCACTCAGGTCGGTCCGGAAAGCCTCACGGTAATGGCCGGCCCCTGCGCGGTGGAGAGCTTCAGCCAGCTTCTCGAGACGGCCTTCGCAGTAAAAAAGGCGGGTGCGCGCATTCTGCGCGGCGGCGCCTTTAAGCCCCGCACCTCCCCCTACTCCTTTCAGGGGCTTGAGACAGAGGGATTAAAGTATATGAAGGAGGCACGGGATGCCACAGGTCTGTCCGTAATCTGCGAGGTGACAAGTCCCCGGGCCATCGAGGAGGCAGTCAAATATGTGGATCTGCTCCAGATCGGAGCCAGAAATATGCAGAACTTTGAACTTCTGAAAGAAGCCGGAAAGACAGGACTTCCCGTTCTCCTGAAAAGGGGACTGGCCGCCACCATAGACGAATGGCTCAATGCCTCCGAGTACATTATGTCAGAGGGAAATCCCAATGTCATCCTCTGTGAGCGCGGCATCCGCACCTTTGAGAGCGCTACCAGAAACACCCTGGATCTGAGCGCCGTGCCTGTGCTCCGCCAGAAAACACATCTGCCTGTTATCGTGGATCCGAGCCACGCCACAGGTGTGCGCGCCTATGTGGCTCCCATGGCGAAGGCTGCTGTTGCCGCCGGCGCAGACGGACTCATGATTGAGGTTCACCCATGCCCCGAGAAGGCTCTCTCTGACGGCCCCCAGTCTCTGACCTTCCGGGAGTTTGAATCTCTGATGGCAGAACTGGCCCCTTACGCGGCCCTTGAACACCGTGTAATCTAACCGGAGGGCCTGAGCCCTTTGCTGCTGAGTATGATGCCGGAGTCTCCCAGAGAGCGGGATCAAAAAAGCTGTCCGGAAATATAAGCAGTCTCTATAATTCCGGCAGCTTTCTCAGCAGTATTTTCTGCTATTTTACATCGATCTGGCACATTTTCATGGCCTCAAGGGCATTTCTGTGGCTCTCAGGAGTCACACCTGCACAGCAGGCAGAATCCACACAGACAGGGGTTCCCGGCAGCACAGCCTTGATCAGCATGGCGTTTGAGATAACGCAGATGTCTGTGCACAGTCCGACTAACTCCACAGACTCGTACTCTCCGGCGCCCACATACCGGGCCAGCTCAACACTTCCAAAAGAAGGCTTCTCAAATCTCCTTCCCTCGAATTCCCCGATCTCCGGGCTGAGTTCCCAGCCCTTTGTCCCTTTCCTGCAGTGGACGACCGGGAGCTTCTTTCCCTCAAGTGTTTCCAGATAATTTTCGTAGTGAGTGTCCATGGTAAACAGGATCTCACAGTCCTCTCCCTGATATTCCTCAATCTTTTTCCTGACCGCCGGCACAATCGCAGCAGCCTCTGCTGTTCCCAGCGCTCCGTCGATAAAATCATTCTGCATATCTACTACTATCAGCAGCCGTTTCAGTTTGTCCATCATCCATCCTCCTCTTTTGCAGCAGCCGAATTTGGAAGATAGTATACCACACAGCGGCAAACGTATCAATGAAAAACATCTTAAGATTTTCAGGAGAATTTTCAGGAATTTCACCAATGCTAAAAGGACAGAAAAACCGTCCGCTGGATCCTGCTGATGGTTTCCTGCCCTTTTGCTCATTCTGTACGCACTTTTTGCCTGCAGTCTCTTCCTCTGTATATTACAGTGAGTCTGACTATTTATTGTAGTTTACGATCTGACCGAAGTCTGGCTTCAGAGAAGCTCCTCCTACCAGTCCGCCGTCGATATCCGGCTGCGCAAACAGCTCCGGAGCAGATGCAGCAGACACAGAGCCGCCGTACTGGATACGAATTGCCTCTGCTGTAGCCTCGTCGTAAATCTCGCCGATGCACTTGCGGATAGCTGCGCAGACCTCCTCAGCCTGCTCTGTGGTAGCTACCTTGCCGGTTCCGATGGCCCAGATTGGCTCGTATGCGATCACTGCCGTTTTGGCCTGCTCTGCTGTTACATTCAAGAAGGCAATCTTAATCTGCTGGCGAATCCAGTCGATGGTGATTCCCTGCTCTCTCTGTGTTAAAGACTCTCCGCAGCAGATAATCGGGGTGATTCCGTGCTCAAAGGCCTTTAATACCTTCTTGTTTACTGTCTCGTCCGTCTCTGCAAAGTATTCTCTTCTCTCAGAGTGTCCGATAATGACATACTTAACGCCTGCGTCCACCAGCATGTTCGGGGAAATCTCGCCTGTGAAGGCTCCTTTCTCCTCGAAATACATATTTTCTGCACCGATCTGGATATTGGTTCCCTTTGCAGCTTCCATAGCCGGGATAATGTCGATGGCCGGAACACAGAACACTACGTCCACCTCATCATTTGCCACCAGTGGTTTTAATGTATTTACAAGTTCAACTGCCTCAGATGGAGTCATGTTCATCTTCCAGTTGCCTGCGATAATTTTCTTTCTTGCCATTTTACTTTCCTCCTGAATACCGGAATATTTCCCGAGGCTGTCCGAAAGAACCCCCGGCTGCCTCGGGAACAGTCTGCACACGAAGTCTGAAGATACCCCGTTATATGCTATTTGTCATTTGCAGCCGCTACGCCTGGAAGCTCCTTGCCCTCAAGGAACTCTAAGGATGCACCGCCGCCTGTGGAGATGTGCGTCATCTTGTCTCCGAAGCCTAACTGGTTTACAGCTGCAGCAGAGTCACCGCCGCCGATAATGGTAGTGGCATCTGTCTCAGCTAAAGCTTTCGCCACCTCGATGGTTCCCTTTGCAAGAACCGGGTTCTCAAATACGCCCATCGGTCCGTTCCACACAACTGTCTTGGCAGACTTTACAGCATCTGCAAAGAGCTTGGCGGACTCTGTTCCGATGTCGAGTCCCATCATATCTGCCGGAATCGCGTCTGCAGATACGTTCTTCACCTCGATCTGAGCATCAATGGGGTTCGGGAAGGAGGCTGCCACAGCGGCGTCTACAGGAAGCAGGATCTTCTTTCCGAGCTTCTCAGCCTTTGCAAGCATCTCACGGCAGTAGTCGAGCTTTGTATCATCTACCAGAGAGCTTCCGATCTCCTTGCCCTCAGCCTTTAAGAAGGTAAATGCCATGCCGCCGCCGATGATCAGCGTATCGCACTTTTCAAGCAGGTTGGAGATAACATTTAACTTATCCGCAACCTTTGCCCCGCCCAGGATGGCAACGAAGGGACGAACCGGATTGTCCACCGCATTGCCCAGGAAATCAATCTCCTTCTGCATTAAGTAGCCCACAACCGCTGTGTCCACGTACTGTGTCACACCTACATTGGAACAGTGAGCGCGGTGAGCTGTACCGAAAGCGTCGTTTACATATACGTCGCAGAGGGAAGCCAGCTCTTTGCTGAATGCCTCTCCGTTTTTTGTCTCCTCTGCTCTGTAGCGTGTGTTCTCAAGAAGGATCACATCGCCGTCCTTCATAGCCTCTGCGGCTGCCTTTGCATTCGGCCCTACAACTTCGGGATCAGCGGCAAACTTCACCTCCTGGCCCAGCAGCTCAGAGAGGCGGACAGCAACCGGTGCCAGAGAAAGCTCCGGCTTCGGCTCTCCCTTCGGCTTTCCAAGGTGGGAGCAGAGAATGACCTTTCCTCCGTCGCTGATTAATTTCTTAATGGTGGGAAGAGCTGCTACAAGGCGGTTTTCGTCTGTGATTTTTCCGTCCTTTAACGGTACATTGAAATCGCAGCGCACCAGGACTCTCTTTCCCTTTACGTTAATATCGTCCACTGATTTTTTGTTAAGCATGGGTAAATGCTCCTTTCTTTTTCATATTCCGCTCTGTCAGGCCTGATACGGCCTGCCGCCGGAAGGCTGCTTCAGACAGCTTCCCAACGGAAAAGAGGCGGCCCGGTCCAGGACGGACCGGACCACCTCTGTCGTGAATCCTATCAGGTTATCTGCGCTCAGTGATTAGTTTAACTCAGCGAAGTACTTGATTGTGCGAACCATCTGGCTTGTGTAGGAGTTCTCGTTGTCGTACCAGGAAACTACCTGTACCTGGTATGTGTCCTCATCTACCTTGGAAACCATGGTCTGTGTAGCATCGAATAAGGAACCGTAGCGGATGCCGATGATATCGGAAGATACGATCTCCTCCTCGTTGTATCCGAAGGACTCTGTGGCAGCTGCCTTCATAGCTGCGTTGATGCCCTCTTTTGTGATATCTTTGCCCTTAACAACTGCGGTTAAGATTGTGGTGGAACCTGTCGGAACCGGAACACGCTGAGCGGAGCCGATTAACTTTCCGTTTAACTCAGGAATTACAAGACCGATGGCCTTTGCAGCGCCTGTGGAGTTCGGAACGATGTTCACAGCGCCTGCTCTGGCTCTTCTTAAGTCGCCTTTTCTGTGCGGTCCGTCGAGGATCATCTGATCACCTGTGTATGCATGGATGGTGGACATGATGCCGGACTGAACCGGAGCGTAGTCGTTCAGAGCCTTTGCCATAGGAGCCAGGCAGTTTGTTGTACAGGAAGCAGCAGAGATGATTGTATCATCCTTTGTTAATGTCTTGTGGTTTACGTTGTATACGATAGTCGGCAGATCGTTTCCGGCCGGTGCGGAGATAACGACTTTCTTAGCACCTGCATCGATGTGAGCCTGTGCCTTTGCCTTGGATGTGTAGAAGCCTGTACACTCCAGAACCACATCTACACCCAGCTCTCCCCATGGAAGCTCTGCAGCGTTTGCCTTTGCGTAGATTGTAATCTTCTTTCCGTCAACTGTGATGGAGCCCTCTCCGGCCTCAACTGTGTGTCCCTCATATCTGCCCTGAGAAGAGTCATATTTTAATAAGTGAGCTAACATCTTCGGATCTGTTAAGTCGTTGATAGCAACTACCTCATACCCCTCTGCGTCAAACATCTGTCTGAATGCAAGACGACCGATACGTCCAAAACCATTAATTGCAACTTTTACTGCCATGATTTCATTCCTCCTAAGAATTTTATTTCATGATGGTTAATAGGATTGTTAAATAATAATCAACCTACTCTGTATTGTACCTAATTCTACCAGAAATAGCAAGGGGTTTTTTGATCTTTTATAAAATTTACACCTCCCTTTTACATATGTTTATACAGTGTCTGTGTGAGAGAAAAGTCGGTCCTTTTTCTGTTGCACCCCTGCTTTCTTTTCTATATAATTTATATCATCTCTAGCTGGCGGGAAAATTATGCCCGCACTCTGAAAAACAGGATGTGAAACAGGTGAATTTCAGCAATTTAAATCTTTTCAGAATAAAAAATTCTGTCCGGAGAACTCACAGCAGTGCCTGCAAAAAGAAAAAAAAGACGACGCTGGAGACTACCCTCTCCCGCAGTTTTTTCGCCGTCTCCGCAGTTCTCCTGCTGCTCTCGCTGGGCATTACCATGTATTATGATATTACCAGGCAGAGAAAGGAGGTAGATTCCACCATCAGCGGAACCGCTGCCTACATCGCCTCCATGCCCCAGGTAGCTGATATGCTTCAGATGGGATATCCCTCTGAGTCCCTTCGCCGGGATCTGGACTCCCTGTGCAGAAATACGGCCAACCTGAATGTGGTGCTCATCTGCGACAAGAACGGACTGCGCTTTTACCACACGGACCGCAATACGACCGGTGAGACAGTCACAGATGGAGACGAGGCGGCGGTTCTGGCCGGAAGTCCGCCCTATATTACCACCGGCTACGGCTCCCTCGGCACCCAGCGCCGCGCTTTTCACTCCATTCAGGATGACTCGGGCTCCATCATCGGGTATGTGATGGCCTCAGTTTTTACCGCCCATCTGTCTGACAGCCAGAAGCGCATTGTCACCCTGTATCTGACGGTGCTGGCCTTTATGCTTCTTGTAAGCCTGCTTCTGTCGAGAGGCGTTGTGGTTTTGCTGCAGGGAAGGCTGATGGGCCACGAGCCGGAGGAGCTGTTAGACATCTACATCCGTCAGGATGCGGTTCTGGGCTCCCTGGAGGAAGGGCTCATAGCCGCCGATCCTTCCGGCAGGGTTCTGTTTGCAAATCAGGCGGCGTCCGATCTGTTCTGCGGCAGCCGTACGTCCGGCAGTCTGGAGGGAAAACAGCTGTCTGCACTGTTTCCAGATACAGATTTTTCCCGCCTGCTGTCCGATGATGATTCCCGGTCCGGGGCAGAGGCATCCCGTGAGCTGAAAAAACAGCCGGTACAAAAAATTATGTCGTCAGGGACTGACGCTGAGAAAGCTCAGGAAAGCCGAGTCCTGGCGGACAGCTTCAAAACCTCCTCTGTCTCCGGCCTGATCTCAAATGTCGGCAGCCGTACCCTTCTCATTAAGACAATTCCCATTATAAGGAAGGATTCCATGAAGGGCGTCCTCATGGTGCTGAACGACAGAACCGAGGTGCTGCGAATGTCGGACGAGCTGTCCGGAACCCGCGCAACCCTGGATACGCTGCGTGCCTTTAACCATGAGTTTATGAACAAGCTCCACGTCATCCTGGGCTATCTGCAGACAGGAGAAACAAAAAAGGCTATCACCTTTATCATGAACAGCAGCCTTGTATCCAGCCAGGCTGTCAGAGAAACTGCTGAGCGCATCCGCGTATCTTCCATCTGCGCCCTGATTATCGGAAAAATGATGCACGCGGCGGAGCTTGGGATCCGCCTGTCCCTCTCTCCCGACAGCATCTGCCTGGAGCACGATCTGCTGATTCCCAGCGAGGAAATGATTACCGTAGTGGGAAACCTCCTGGAAAATGCCGTGGAGGAGCTGGCAGACCCGGACAATGCAGACAGGGCAATAAAGGAAATCAAACTCTCCCTTTTCTGTCGGAGGGATTTTAACCTGATTGTCTGCGAAGATACAGGACGCGGCATCTGCAGAGAGCTGGCTGAGCGCATCTGTGACAAGGGGGTGTCCACAAAAGGTGAAAGCCGGGGCCTTGGCCTGTTCCTTATAAAGGATATTGCCGAGCGCCGCAGGGGAGAGCTTACTATAGAAACAGAGGAGGGAGAGGGAACAGTGATTACCCTCACCTTCACGCAAAAGGAGAACGAAACATGTATTCAGTAATTATCGTAGAGGATGATCCGATGGTGGCTTCCATCAACCGCCAGTATGTGGAGCTGGAGCCCTCCTTTTCTGTAAAGCAGATCTTTAAATCCGGTCAGGATGCGCTTTCCTGGCTGAGCAGAGAGGAGGTGGATCTGATTATCCTGGATTACTACATGCCGCTGATGACCGGGCAGGAATTTATTGACCGGCTGCACAGCATGGGAAAGGCGCCCTCTGTTATCATGGTCACATCTGCCGGCGACTCTGCCATTGTCCAGGAGCTTCTCTCCCGGGGCGTGCTGGACTATCTGGTTAAGCCCTTTGAGCGGTCAAGATTTCGCCAGGCCCTCTCCCGCTTTGCACAGACCAGAAGCTGTCTGGACGGCTCTCCTGAGCTGAATCAGGCAGAGATTGACCGTCTGCTCTCCCATGCGCAGCCGGCTTCCCCCTCCTGCCAGACAGAGCTTGCCAAGGGCTTAAGCGAAACTACTCTGACCCTGATCCGGAATTTTCTGAAAAGCAGGCCCGGCGAGCTCTTTTCCAGTGAACAGATTGCCGAGCAGGTGCACTTATCCCGGATAACCATTCGCCGCTATATGAACTATATGCTGGAAATAGGGGAGATTGTAAGCTCCGTGGATTACCAGACCGGCGGCCGGCCCTCCATCAAATATACCTGCTCCGGCCATGTACTTTAGTTACGAAAGCCTGTCAATAGTTACATAAATTGACTTTCCTTTTCTGTTTCTTTATATTTTATTTATAAATTTTTAACACATTCATAACATAGAGAAACGGAGGGAACTGTTATGGAAGCAATTTTAAGCTACTTTGGTACATATACTCCTGCTGCCGACGGCGCTGTGGCATCGTTCAAGTTTGAGTATCTGACCACCCTGGGCTTCGCGGCCATTGTAATCTTTGCAGGCCGTGCTATCGTTGCACATTCTGCGCTTTTGCGCAAGTATGCAATCCCGGCGCCCGTTGTATCCGGAATCATCTTTTCCATCATCGTGTCTGTCATCAAAGGAGCAGGCATTATCGGCGTCTCCTTTGATACAAAAATTATGCAGGATCTCTGTCAGAACCTGTTTTTCCTGTGCGTCGGCTTCGGTTTCAGCCTGAAAATGATTAAACATGCCGGAGGCAAGCTGTGCATCATGATTGCCGTTGCCGCATGTCTTTTAATCACCCTGCAGGATATTGTCGGCGTGCTGGTGGGAAATGCCATCGGCCTTCACCCGCTGTTAGCCCTTCAGTGCTCTTCCGCATCCATGTCCGGCGGCGTGGGAACTGCATCCGCTTTCGGCGCGATCTTCGAGGAGTGGGGAGCCCCCAACGCCACTACCATCGGCGTGGCAGCCGGAACCTGCGGAAATATCATGGGTTCCTTAATCGGCGGTCCTGTGGCTGCCTTCCTGATCACACATCACAAATTAAAATCCGACCCCAACGACAAACCGGAATCCGCAAAGACAGGCGAGGTAATCCCGTTAAATAACAGCCGCATGATTTCCATGTTTGCCATGTGCCTGCTGGTTGCCGCTCTCGGAATGCCGATCTACTGCATCCTTGACAACATTCCGATGATCGAGATGCCGAAATTCATCGGCTGTCTCTTTGCCGGCGCTATCGCGAGAAATGTGATGGAGGCTATGAATATCAAATTCTACACGCCTGAGGTAGACGCTATCGAGCACATGTTCCTCGAGCTCTATCTGGCCCTGGTTCTGATGACCATTGATATTACAGCTCTGGCTCCTGTTGCGGGACAGATGGGAATTATCCTTCTCGTTCAGGCAGTATTAATGGCCCTGTTTGCCATCTTTATCTCCTACAACATGTTCGGACGCGACTACGGCGCCGCTGTCATGGCTGCCGGAAACTGCGGATGGGGCTGCGGCTCCGGCCCGAATGCCGTTGCAAATGAGAAGGCTGTTATGGATGCCTATGGCTGGCATAATGTTGCCTGGGTACTGTACCCGTCCTTCGCCGTTATCATTGACGATATCTACAACCCGATTTTCCTCTCTGTCTTCGGCGGAATCGTAGGAAAATAAAGACGGTGCCGAATCTTTCTTTGCCAGAGGGAAAAGGAAAGTGCCCGCAGCTATCCAAATGGCTGCGGGCACTTTCCTGTATTCCGATACTTTCTCTGATTTTCTTTTTCTCTTCTTCCTGAAGTTTTCTGATGTTTTTTTCTGAATTTCCTTTTCACGGAATTTCGTTTTTTCTGATTTCATTTTCCCTTTTCCGAATGTTAATTTTGTGTTATAGTTATGAATAATATTTCACCTTACAGCAGGGCGGCAGAAACTGTTTCACATAGCCGTTCTGCCATAAAAAATGGGAGGACTGCCATTGAAACACCTGATACACCTTATGTCTATATCTGCCCGTTCTGTCATCGGCATCCTTATTGCGATCCCATTTCTCTGCTCATGCTCGCTTAACGGGTATTCCTCTGCCTTTTCCGGCGGGACCGAACAACCAGACAGCACGATCACTGTTCTCACCATTGGGACAGCTGACAGAGGAGGAAGCATGTACCCGGCCGGAGAGGCCATCGCCGAATCCATTGAAACAACTTCGGAGCATATCCATGTAAATATATGCGCCTCTACCGGATCCTACACCAATATCCAGATGCTGAGCGAAGGCCAGATTGATCTGGGCCTTGTCAGCGGTGATGCGGCCTATGCAGCCTTCCATGGAACTCACGAGTTTTCAGCCGCCCCCCAGACAGAGCTTCGGACGATCGGGGCTGTATACTCCAGCATTTCCAACTGGATGGCCCTGAACTCCTCTTCTCTGTTTTACGTTCATGATCTGAAGGGCAGCCGTGTCTCTGTAGGTCCTGAGGCATCAAATACGGACCTTTCTGCCCGCATTGTCTTTGACCTGCTTGACATATCCCCGGAGAACACGGAAATTGAAACGCGGGGAGGCATCGGGTACGGGGCAGAGCAGGTTTTGGCGGGAAACCTGGACGCTGTCCACGGCTTTGCCGGAACTCCCGTCGAGGGCCTGTATAACCTGTCTGTCCAGGCACCTTCAAGGCTTTTAAAATACACAGCCAGCGAACTGAACCAGATTCTGTCTGAAAACAGCTTCTATTACCGGGCCAGGATCCCTGCCGGAACCTATAAGGGTCAGGCGGAGGATGTGGACTCCTTTGGCGTCAAATGTCTGGTCTGTGTAGACGAAAGCATGGACGAGGAGCTGGTTCACGAGCTGACCTCTATCCTCTATTCCAGCAGAGTGGCTCTCGGAGAAGAGCAGGCTCTCCTGAAGCCCATGTCTGATGAAGGCTTCATGTACAGCGAGCTTCCCATACCGCTCCACCCGGGTGCCGAGCGTTTCTACAGGGAGCAGGGGCTCATTCCGTAGCCCGGATTTCAAATGTCTTCCGGGTACGGCTCCCTGTACCCGATTACTGTCTTTTCACAGCCGCTGCAAGGAGCATCATTGGCCTTCGCATCTCATCTCTCATTCCGGGAAGTCCCATCATCTCCTCCGGCGGCTGAGGTTCTACGATATGTGTCAGCTCGAAGCCGCATTCCAGAAGGGTATTCAGATAGGTGGTCAGCGTCCTGTGATACTTTGTCACCTTTTCCCCCAGAAACACTGCCTCCCTCGCCCCCTCATAGTAATAATTGTCCACCGGAAAGTGAAGGATCTCCTTATTCTCTCCGTAATACCAGTCCTGGGTTCCATAGGCGGTAAATGCAGGGTGCTCCACAGAAAACACGAAATCCCCTCCCGGCTTTAAAAAGCGGCTGATCTTCCCCACCAGCGGCTGAAAATCACGGACATAATGAAATGCAAGAGAACTCAGCACCACGTCAAAGGAGCTGTCATCAAACTCCAAATCTTCCATAGCCGTCAGGCGGTACTCAACTCCTTCGCAGCTGTTGATCTGCCTTGCCCTTCCCAGCATCTTTTCCGACAGATCCGTTCCCAGCACAGACAGGGCTCCGTGCTCTGCTGCATACCGGCAGTGCCATCCATAGCCGCAGCCCAGGTCAAGGACTTTCTTCCCCCTGAAATCGGGAAGCAGTTTTTCAAGCTCGGACCACTCTCCGGCCCCCTTCAGCCCCTTTTTTGAGCGCTCCATCTGGCTGTATTTTTCAAAAAATACAGGATCGTCATACTTGTTTTCCTTCATACCTTTTCTCCCTCTGCTGCCTTGCTACAGGGCCCCGTTTTCTCTTCTCCTCAGGATCTTTTTCATCGTCAGCAGATAGACAGCGATGCTGACCGCAGTTCCCAAAAAGTCAGAGAAAGGCTCTGTATAGAATACAGCCCTTACACCAAAAATCATCGGTATCAAAAACACTCCCAGCAGATACAGCGTCTTTCGGAAAGCCGACAGCGAGATGGCAATAGGCGCAATTCCCATCCCCGTATAGCCGTCTACAATCCCATACTGTATGGACAGCGGAATGATGCCCAGCGTAAATACCCGAATGGCCCAGACTGTCAGCTCCACATACTCCGGCTCTCTCGTAAAAATGCGGACAAAATACTGCGGAACTGCCTGGGCAATGATAAACATAACCGCTGTAAAGATGAGGGCCAGCGTCACAATCCACTGCTGAGCCGCCAGCACACGGTCGGATCTGCGCGCGCCGAAATTGTACCCGAGAATGGACTGGGTTCCCCCTGTAATGCCGCCTAAGGGCATCGTCACCATCAGCATAAAGCTCTGGACAATCGTATTGCAGGTCAAAAGCATATCCCCCTCCGGGCCTCCATAATGCTGGAGGGAGGCGTTCATTGCGATAACCAGCACATTGTCAAAGGCAACGATAAGGAAGGGTGAGAGCCCTAGAAAAATTACCTTCCGCATAATTCTCCACTGGTAATTGCCGAAGGTGATGCGGATCGGCACCCGTTTGCCAAACAGGAAGGCAAGCACGAAGGCGGCAGAAGCCATCTGAGAGATGACCGTAGCCAGAGCTCCGCCTTTCACTCCCATGTCAAAGCCGAAAATAAAAACAGGATCCAGCACAATATTGACCACTGCCCCCAGCATCACCGACTTCATCGCCACCTTTGCAAAGCCCTGGCAGATGATAAACTGGTTCATGCCGATAGACAGAAGGGCAAAAATCGTTCCCAAAAGATAGATGGTAATATAGTCGTTGGCATAGGGAAAAATGGCCTCACTGGCCCCGAACCACACAAGGAGCCTGTTTTTCAGAAGCAGGGCTGCCGCCATGATAATGAGAGAAATCGCAGAAAGCAGCAGAAAGCAGTTCGCAAGAATCTGAGAGGCTCCCTTTTCGTCCTTCTCTCCCAGGCGTATGCTCATCAGCGGCGCTCCTCCCACTCCCACCAGGGAGCCGAATGCCGTGATGAGCGTTACAATCGGCCCGCAGACACCGACGCCGGCCAGAGCAGTCTCGCCTATCTCTGGAATATTTCCGATGTACATGCGGTCCACCACGCTGTAAAGCACACTGACAAACTGAGCCAGCATGGACGGAATCGCAATTCTCATAACAAGGAGCCGGACATCATCCCGGCCCAGATCATTTTCTATTTTCATCTTCTGTTCCCCCTTTTGCATTGACATTTATACCCTGTTTCCCCAATCTTGTCAACACAAAAAAATAGCAGCAGAAAACTGCCTTCACTCCCGCTCCTGATTTCGAAGCAAAGGATTCTGCCGACTGCTTTCTTGAGCGAAAGAAAAAAGAATCCTGCCTCGCAGGATTCTCCGCCTGCGGCGGGCCGCAAAAGCGGCATTTTCCTCTCCAACCCAGTGTGATCCCCGCGGAGCGTTTTTATATAACAGGGAACAGCGTTTCCTGCTGTATAAAAAAGTGTGCGCCTTGGCGCACACTCGCGCCGAGCGCGGTTGCCTTCAGGCAATTTTTACCTTGCGCGCGAGTGCGCATCAACGTCATTTTTATTCAATAGGAAATGAAATTTCCTATTGAATAAAAAAGACCGGCACTGATTTCTCAGCCCGGTCTTTTTTATTCGCCTACAGGCCGGTTGGTTGGAATGGCCTGTATTTGAAAATTTTCTGCACTGCTTTGGAAACATACCTGTAACGGGGTGTAATGCATCAAGGAATTTCGAGTAACTTGATATGTTGTTATAGTATGTCTTCCGTCTGCCAGAAACAGAAATCATTTTCATCCGTTCAATTAGTTAATGCAACAGACTTATGTTTTATTGCATTTATTTCAAAAAATTTTTAAAATTTTTTGAATCATAGAAATAGGTAAAACCTGAACGGTTTTTATTCTGTTCTATTCTAATATGAAACTTCCGTTCCGTCAAGCTGTACCCCGCAAATTTATTAAATTCTTTTTACAAAACTGTCACCTATCTGGCGATTTTTGTAACATTTTCGTCGCTGGCAAAGCCCGGTATCTGGTAGAGCACCAGCACATCCGTCACCTTCTCTTCCTCAGCCAGCTCTGACAGCTTCTGATTCAGGTACCGCAGATCAGCCATGTACACCCGCTCAAAATAGGGAGCCGCAAAGGCGGCAAAGCAGTGGGCGTAGGAGTCCTTTATGATCAGAAGCCGCCTGTGCCCTGCGGCCTCTGTGTTCACGATTTCTGTCAGCGCGTGGTTGCCGTCCAGAAAAACTGCATACTTGTCTCTGCCTTTAAGCCGTTCCGGCTCATAGAGACTTCCGTGTGCCTCAGGAACGCCGTCGTAAAATACCTCAAACTGGCTGTCCCCATTCCACTCTCCTGCACCGGCAGGCGTCCATACCTCAATTCTGTCAGGGTTCATGGGAATATTTAACTTCGAGTGAATGGTTCCCAGAAACTCCTCTGTCACCACAGTTCTGTCGTATTTTTCCATGTCGGGGGCCTTCTCCCCTATGGAGTCCATCCAGCAGGAAAAGGCGTAGTAGGCTCCCTTCGTAGTCCAGTGATGATCTGTCCTGTAGTACAGTTCCTCCCCGCTGTGCCCGGCAAGCACCTGATCCGGCCTGAGAAGCCATGAGGGCCAGTCCTGTGCCTCTCCTCTCTTCCCTTTTCCGGCAGCATTTTCCCGCCATGCCGCCTCCCGAAGGAGCTCATAAACCTCTGTCTGATCCCAGGGCTCGGCAAAATCGGGCAGCTTCTCTGTCAGAATCTGGGACGCCGACGGTACAAGCATCACCCGGACATGATCCTCCCCCAGGCTTTCCTCAAAACTGCTGACTGCCTTTGCCAGATAAGCGATATTTTTCTGAAGCTGCCCGTTTAGGAGCTTCTCCCTGTCAAACCGCTCAATATAGTACCCGTCCTTCCCAAAATACACGCCGTTTACATCTCTCTTTCCGGCACTTCTCTGGGCCAGCGCCTTTAGAGCCACCAGACCTCCCCTCATCGGAAACTGATCCGAAAGGTACTTCTCATAGTCTTCCCCATAGCTGCCGTCCAGAAAAGCCTCTGGTGTCCATTCCGGCTTCTTCGCCAGATACCGGTTCTCTGTATCCGAAAATACTTTCTCCGGAAGAAAGACCAGGCCGGCCCCAAACACAGCCAGAAATCCCAGAAAAGCAGCTGTGAGCGGCAGTCCCTGCCTTCCTTTTTTCTGTCTGTGCTTTTGCTCTTCTCTCATCCTGCACTCTCCTCTCCCGCAATCCCGCGCCCTTCCTCACCGGTCAGCCAGACATGGCTGCCCTCCCTGTCAGAATCTGAAATACAAAAACGGATTATAGCCGGCATTAACCAGAAAGGCCGTGGAAAATAAAAGCAGAAGCAGGCAGAAGCTAAGCTCCAGCACCTCTCTCGCCCCCTTCTTTTTTTCCAGAAGCTTCATGGCGAAACCGGCTCCAAGGGCCGGAAGTCTCGTTGCCCCCAGAACTGCCGCCCCAAGGAGCAGCAGGTTTGACAGGAAAAGATACACCGTCCTGTCAGTTGCCAGGGGAAGAAAGCTGCCTGCTGCCGTGCGGTAAAATCCAGCCATCTGAGACAGCCAGACGCCGATCTGCCCCATATCCTCAAAGGCAAACAGCACCCATCCCAGAATCACAAGAACCTGTGCATAGAAAATGCCTGCCGCCCGCGGGAGCCTCTCCAGAATTCCTTTCAAAAACAGCTTTTCCGCAAGCAGAAGGACGCCGAAGTACAATCCCCACAGGAGAAAATTGAAGCCTGCGCCGTGCCAGATGCCTGTGAGCAGCCATACAATCAGAATATTCCTCACCTGGACTCTGACCCCTCTTCTGTTTCCGCCAAGGGGAATATAGACATATTCCCTGAACCAGGTGCCGAGAGAAATATGCCACCTTCTCCAGAACTCTGTAATGCTTGAGGCCGTATAGGGGTAACGAAAATTTTCCGGAAAATGGAAGCCGAACATGGCTCCCAGACCTACCGCCATATCTGAATAGCCTGAAAAGTCAAAATAGATCTGCATTCCGAAGGCGAAAATGCCAAGCCAGACCAGAAGAATACTCCGGTCATCTGCAAACATCCCTGAAATTTCGGAGAACAGAGCTCCCGCCTGGTTTGCAATCAGCACCTTTTTCCCGAGTCCTATGCAGAAGCGCCTGACTCCCAGGGAAAACCGAGAGAGACTCTCCTGTCTTGCTGACAGCTCCCGGGCTATCGTGTGATAGCGGACGATGGGCCCTGCAATCAGCTGCGGAAACATGGAAACATAGGCTCCGAAAGCAATCAGGTCCTTCTGCGCCTTCGCCTCTCCCCGGTATACGTCAATGGTATAAGACATGGTCTGAAAAGTGTAGAAAGAAATTCCCACAGGAAGCGCCAGCCCCAGAAGAGGCAGCTGAGTGCCCAGAATCTCGTTTGTGCTCCTGATCAGAAAATCGGTGTATTTAAAAAAGCACAGAAGGCCCAGGTTAATGATGACCGAAGAGGCCACCGCCATCCTGGCCATCCTGATACTCCCCTGCTTCTGAAAATGTTCTACCAGCTGTCCGTGAAAAAAATCCACCAGGGTGGAAAACAGGAGCAGGGTGATATAAACGGGCTCTCCCCATCCATAAAAAACAAGGCTTCCAATGAAGAGAACGCCATTGCGAAGCCTTGTGGGCACCAAATAATAGGCCAGTATCACAGCCGGCAGAAACCGGAATAAAAACAGAAGGCTTGAAAATACCATTTACCCTTCCTCCTGCAAAGGCTGCGGGTTATCCGGGTGACGGAGCCCCCGCGCCTGTTTTCTATTCTGCAAAAAATCCCTCTATCACATCAACGCCGATCTGATTATTTGCCTTTGCCGATTCCAGAGCTGCTTCCTCTCCCTGTTCTTCAGCCTCTGTGTCAGCTGAGCCGAGCATGACAAAAAACACGTATCCATCTTCCTCCAAAACCTGGGATGCCTCCAGCTTGGGAAGATTCATGGGGTACTGCATTCCGTCCGTCAGCTGCTGATCCCTGTAGTCATAGAGGGCAGCCGCAATGTCCTCCTCGTGTCCTGACACTGCCTTAAATCCCATGAATGTTTCCACATGGGCAGAGATCATCGGCCCCTCTGCAATGCAGGCCTCGTACCAGTCTCTGCTGATCCCGTAAATATTTTCCAGCATCTCACTGTCAAGCTCCATGCTGGGAATGTAGCGCTCCCCATATGCTTCCTTCACGGCCGCATAGATTTCATTGAGCTTTTCGTCAGAAGCTTCCGCCTGGGAGCTTCCGGCCTCTTCGCTATCCTGTGTGTCTTCCTCTGTTTCAGGCGCCTCTGTGGTATCCTGCTGTGCAGACTCTTCCATATCCGCTGTCGCCTGTTCTCCGCTTTCTGATGCCGGTGCGCACGCACTCAGGCTCAACGCCGCCAGAACTACGGCCAATACATAGGTTTTCTTCTTCATAATACCCTTCTGCTCTCCTTAATTCATTCTGCATTCTTGTCTCTTCCCAGCTCTTTTCTCTTTTTCCCAGAACCCGCCAGGCAGTATGCCTGTCTCTTTCAGAGAAAGGAAGAAGCTCCGGCCTGTCTGACGCCCGGGCAATTTCCCGCGGTCATACACTTGCCGAATCCAGATTTCTATATTATAATGTAGCCACATGTGAATTACAATTTACTTTTGCTTAAAGAATACTTACGATTTTAGGAGGACTAAACCATGGGATTTGAGTATGTCAGCAAACTTCCCACGCCGGACGAAATCCGGGCCCAGTTCCCGCTGGCTCCGGCTCTGGCGGCAGAGAAAGCCAGAAAAGACGAAGAGATTAAAGATGTGTTTACAGGAAAGAGCAGCAAATTTCTGGTCATTATCGGCCCCTGCTCCGCAGACCGGGAGGACTCCGTGTGTGAGTATGTTTCCCGTCTTGCAAAAGTTCAGGATAAAGTTAAGGACAAGCTGATCCTGATTCCCCGGATCTACACAAACAAGCCCCGGACAACCGGTGATGGATACAAGGGCCTTCTTCACCAGCCAAACCCGGAGAAAAAGCCCGACCTCCACGAAGGGTTAATTGCCATCCGCAAACTCCACATGCGCGTCATAGCGGAAACCGGCTTCTCCACGGCAGACGAGATGCTGTACCCGGATAACCTGACCTATCTGTCTGATCTTTTATCATACATTGCCGTAGGTGCCCGCTCAGTGGAAAACCAGCAGCACCGCCTCGTCTCCAGCGGCGTTGACGTGCCCGTGGGTATGAAAAATCCCACCAGCGGCGCTCTCTCTGTCATGTTAAATGCCGTTCACGCGGCACAGCACGGCCATGAATTTATCTACAGAAGCTGGGAGGTTAAGACAAAGGGCAACCCCCTTACCCACTGTATTCTTCGCGGTGCAGTCAATAAGCATAACCAGTGCCTGCCCAATTACCACTATGAGGATCTGCGCCTGCTCCTGGAGCTCTACTCAGAGCGCAGCCTTGAAAATCCTGCCTGCATTGTAGATGCCAACCACTCCAATTCCAACAAGCAGTATATGGAGCAGATCCGTATTGTGAAGGAAGTTCTGCACAGCCGCCGCCACTCAGACGATATCAGAGATTTTGTCAAGGGCGTCATGATCGAGAGCTATCTGGAACCAGGATGTCAGAAGGTAGGAGAGCACTGCTACGGAAAATCCATCACGGATCCATGTCTGGGATGGGATGATTCGGAACGGCTGCTCTATGATATTGCAGAAAGCATTTAGAAATCGTCTGAATAAAAGACCGGTACAAAAGCTGTCTCTGTGGCGTCAGTCTGTTTTGTACCGGTCTTTTTGCATTCCCCTCGCTATTCCTGTTCTGCCTTCTGCCTGCTGTCCGCCTTTTCGGCAAAGCAGTAGCCTCCCTTTCCCGCATATTTGACAGAATAGAGGGCCTGATCTGCGCAGTCATACAGATGTTTAAATTTCCTTCCGCATTCCGGAACCATGGCAATTCCAATGGAACCGCTGATACTTACCTCCCGCCCCTCTCTTTTATATGTGCGCCGTAAAAGCCCAAGGAGCTTTTCTGCACTGGATCGCACATTCTCCTGTGATTTGATGTCTCTCATCAGAACGATAAATTCATCTCCGCCAAGGCGCCCCACAATATCTGTCTTTCGAAAACTGCTCCTCAGTATCTCGGCAACTTCCCTGAGGACCAAATCTCCCTGTACATGTCCCATTGTGTCATTGATCTCCTTAAAATTATCCAGATCAATCAGAAGAAATGCTGATTTCATGTCCCTGGCTCCGATAGACAGGCTGGCATTTATATTTCTCTCAGAGGCAGCCCGGTTGTAAAGCCCGGTCAGCTGATCCCTCTCTGCCTTATAGAGAAGCTCCAGCTCCTTCTTTTTCTTTTCCTCATTGTTGTGGGAAACCACTACGGCATTCAGCTCATGGCTTTCCGGGAGCTCTGTCAGATATACATTTGCCACACACCAGGAATATCCATGATCCGTACGTCTCCGGTATTCAAGGGAAAATTGGTTTTTCCCCTTGGAGTAAAACTCTTCCTTCAGCCTGTCACAGCTCAGGATATCCGATACCTCCCTGGCATCCTCCTGGTACACGATCTGAGCTACATGCTCCTGAATGAATTCTTCATACTGAATATGCTCTCCCTCCGGAACAGGAATCCGGTTATAGGACAGCAGACGATTGCGGGTCACATTCGTTTCCAGATGAAACACGGACTGTCCTATCATTGCCTCCATATATGCCTTCTCTTTTAAAAGCTGATGCTCCTTCTTTCTCTCCTCTGTCACATCTTCAATGATACCGACAATCTGCCTTGCGCTGCTCTGCAGGGAAAACGGATTAAGAAGCGTAATTTTTTTCCATCGCTTCTCTCCATCAAAAACCGCTGCAGCCCTGCAGATCGTCTCCCTCCTTGTCTCAATGATCTCCTCAAAAGCGCTCAAAAATTTTCCCTTTGATTCCGGACTGATGAAACGCTCTGCAGCATCTTCCAGACTCATTTTCATATTAGCCGGAAATTCTATATCCCAGCCTCCTCTGTTTTTGAAGGTCAGCTCCTGTGTCTCTTTATTGTAGATAAACACCGACAGCCCGCTGTAATCGGCAGAAATCCTTAAAATCTCGTCATCCAGTTCGATTTTCCTCTCAGCCGTAATATCCTGAATGATACCGATAATTTTTCGGTTTCCATACTTGTCGGGAAATGGATTTACAAGGGTCACCCGTTCCCAGATCGTCCCCTTCTCCGTCTGTTTTTTCATGACGCAGGAGGCACTCCTCTTTCCATTTTCCAGAGCCTTAAACATGCCGAGAAATCCTTTTCGCATGCCTGAATCCTGAATCTTCTCTGCCATTCTTTCAGGAATATGTTCCAGTACCCTTCCTCTCCTGCTTCCATTCTGACTGCTGTTCTGAAATACAAGCCTCCTGTCTTCCTGGTTATAGATAAATACAGTGAGGCCGCTCTCCTCCATGGAAATGCGAAAAATTTCATCTTCCAGCTCCAAAGCGTCGAGAATGCGTTTCCTCTCCTGGGAGACATGATAAATATATGACAGAGCTGCGCTGGCAGCTAATCCAAGCATCACGATTATCACGCAACCTTCCCAGTCCGTCCATCCTTTGTCAAGCGTAACAGACAGGTTCCACTGTCCCCCCGGAACAGAAACCGGCTGCTGCACAGCCTGGCTCTCATCCACATTTCCCATAGAAATTGCTGAACTTCCGGATTCTGTCACCAGCTTATATGAATATCCCTTATTTTTTAAATCCTCCCATCCTGCTTCCTTAGATATTTTATCAACGTCCAAGACAGCGCAGGCAAATCCGCAAAGCTTCTCCTTCTGCCCCTGAACCGTAAAAATCGGAGATACCAGGATAGAGACTGCTGACAGCTTTTCCGTTTCCAGTGGAGTCCCCAATACGTTTTCTTTTCTTTCTTCTGCAAGACTCCTGAGCTTTTCAACTTCTGCCCTTACACCATTCTGCGATGCAGACTGAGGCAGTACATTCTTCGGATACTGATATATTTCCCCGCTCCCTGTGACAAGAATTTCTGAAATTATGCCCCTTCCTGTGCCGGCCAGTGACATGATCTGATTAAATTCTTCCTCCGTCATCTTTCCCTTTGATGACTGAACTGCCGCCTTCATGACATTCGTCCGATCTGCCGCATCTTCTGTCACTGTCTCAAAACGTTCTGCATATAATTTTGCCAGATGCTTCGCATTTTCCTTCAATATGTACTCTGTTCTGTATAAATAAATTCCTGAAAGAATAACGGTTATAAAAATTCCGCATAGTAAAATAGGTGCGTGAAACGGCATTGTCCTGATAACTGCACCTTCTTTTTTCTTCATTGTTTCACTCATCTTCTGACCGCCCGCCCAATAGATATTCTCTCTTCCTTATTCCGTTATGTAAAATATGCACCGGAGTGTGGCTCCCAAAAGACCAGCGCCCACGCATCGTGTACATCCCTGAATCTTTCTGTATCCGGGAGACGAAATTTTCTGCGGTATGCGACAGCCTCTCTGTTTCCTATCCAGGCAAAAAGCCGCTCTGTTATCTGTGCAGCCTAAAAAACCGTACCCCAAAAAGACAGGCAGAAGTTCTGTCTGTCCCGACTGTTTCAGAAAACAGCACTGCTCTCAGCAGCTTATTTTAAAATCTTATTTTCTCTGAAGTATGATAAAATTCTGTCTACCAGACATTATAGCACGATAAATCACCGGCGTAAAGAGCAGAAAAATCACCTCTGTCCAGAGCTTTTCTTCCCCTGTATGCTGTCTTTTCACCCAAAGTACATCCCTGCATATATTATATTAAAACAAAACATGAAGGATTTATTTATGTGTAATAGATGCAATCAAAATCCATGCCAGTGCGGACGCCCATGCCCGCCTATTTTTCCGCCGAACCCATGCCCGCCTGGTACCTGCCCTCAGCCAATCGCCATCGGGCAGACCATCACAGGGCTTCCCGGGACAGCCGCCAATGTATTTAACAGCGGCACTCCCTGCCGGCCCATTCTGAACTTTACAATTCCTCAGGGCGGAACCGGACCGACCGGACCTCAGGGGCCTCAGGGACTCCAGGGACCGGCAGGGCCTCAGGGACCTCAGGGACCTCAGGGGCCTCAGGGACCGGCAGGACCTCAGGGAGCCCAGGGGCCGGCAGGACCGGCGGGCGCTACCGGCGCCACAGGTGCCACAGGACCGACCGGGGCGGTTTATTTAGGAAAGATGACCGTCTGTAAAAATGCGGTTCCCATTAAACCGCCTCGCTATGGGTATTGACCTCGATAAATTCTTGAATACGGCGGAGCTCGTCAGCAAAGCGGAATACAATGCTGATATAGCCGCCCTCGTGTATCTTGATATGGTCTACTAATTCAATCAAAATGTCCCGTGTTAGCTTGTCGATGTTCTGATACTGCCGGAACGCGGTCAAGAACGGGTTTTCGGTGTCAATGCCGTTTTCCAGTTCTGCCTGTTCCGCTCGGAGCTTTCCAATGACTTCATCCAGGGCCTCGGCCTGCCGCTCATAGTCCTCTTTCATGTGCCTGTAATCAGAATGGGAAATTTCACCGTCTTTCCAGTCCTGGTAAATGGCCTGTTTGTAGCGAGTGATTTTAGCAAGCTCCCGTTCCTTTTGTTCAATGGCATCCATCAGCTTTTTGGACTGGCTTTTGACCAGCGGGGCCCGGTTGATCCGTTCAATGGTTTTTGTGTAATCGACAGCCAGATAAACTTGTTGTTGAATGGCATAGAGGACAGCGGCCTCCAAGCGGTCATGTTTGATGGTGTGTTTGGTACAAGCCGTTTTCGACTGGTCTTTATAAGTACGGCAGTAATAGTACACCACATTTCCGACTTTGCTCCGGGTCATAGCCTTGCCACAGTCAGCACATTTCAAAAATCCGCTGAATAGATACAGCTTTTTCTGCTGGGGGCCTGTGCGGGTGTCCCGGATCAGGAGCCGCTGTACCTTTTCAAAGGTTTCCCGGTCAATAATAGCCTTATGGGTATTTTCTACGATATACCACTCGTCCTCCGGGACAACCTCTTGAACATGTACCTTGTAGCTTTTCATGCGATAGCGTCCCTGCACCATATCTCCGCAATACATACGGTTTTTCAATATGGTAGTGATGGACTGTGCACACCATAAAGACGGTTTAGCAGGATCAACGCTGGGATTTTGGTATTTCAGCCCCAGTCGTTCCCGCTTATATGCGGCAGGGCTCAATATCCCGTGATCGTTCAGATAATGGACAATGGCGTTTTTGCTCATGCCGTCCAGAAACATATTAAAAATATCCCGGACAACAGTAGCGGCCTCTTCGTCAACTACAAGGGCGTTTTTGTCGTTTGGGTCTTTGACATAGCCATAAGCGGCAAAGGAACCGATGTGCTCACCATTGCGGCGCTTCATATCAAATACCTCGCGTACCTTGTCAGAGGTTTCCGCACAGTGGTTTTCGTTGAGAACGCCCTGGATTGGAACGGCGATGCTCCGCATATTCTGCGGTTCTTTATAGCTGTCCAGGGGCTGGTGATACAGAGAGATGAAACGGACATTGTATCGGGGGAACCAGTCATCCAGATAATAGCCCTGGTCACTGTAGTTTCGGAAAGAGCGTGCAAGATCTTTTACGATCACACAGTTTACACGCCCCCGCTTAATGTCAGCCAGCATCCGCTGGAAATCATCCCGCTCGTCATCCGTTGTACCGGAAATACCGTCGTCAACATACTCGTCAACAATAATGTACTCGTCACCGTCATTAAATCCGGCAATATGATCTTCAATAATCTGCCGCTGGTTTGTTACGCTTTCGGACTCGTCAAGACAACGCGCATCCTCTTTGGAAAGGCGGATATAGATTGCAATTCTCCATACCCTAAACTTTGCTTTAACAGTTTCAACAACAGCCCGGCTTCTCCGTGCCATGATAGCCTCCTTCCCTATCACATTACATCTATATTGTAACTCTGTTCGGGGGCCCCATCAAGGATGACTCCGCCTCTGGACAAAGTGTCCAGAAGATAGGGCCGGAGGTTTTATAGGCCGCTTTTTTTGCGTTGGAAAAAGTCCGAAAGGGCATCTTGTAGAGTTGGGGCGTTGTCCAGAAACTCCAGCTTCACGCCGAGATCACCTACGCGGAAACAATACGGATTGCCTGTCGTTTTTAAGATATAGCCTGCCCGCAGCTCCTGGGGAACGCTGGGATCAAGTGACATTCCGCTAACATCAACCAATTCTTCTTTGTTCATTTTCCGAATATCAACGCCTGCCAGCGCCGCAATATCAATTTGCTGATTGTTCATAGAACATACGCCTCCTCTCCAATATTTCTATGCAAGTATCAGTTTGTCCTATGAGAACACGAACAAGGCCAGCGCCCACAAAGGCACTGGCCTCGTTCCTTTTCTCACCTCTGGACAAAGTGTCCAGAACTTAGTAGGGGCTCCGCCCGTAGTAAGCCTCGGCCTCCTGTAAAGTGGTATAGTCGAATACCTCGTAAAGCTCGACCATCACCTGTTCAATGTCGGACGGCTTAAAGCCGCACCGTTCCATCGCGGCGATGACGTACCCCCGGCAGGCATCGTTGCTCCACGGCTGGGAGAGCAAGACCGCCAGTTCTGGATCATAATTCATAGAGCGTTCCCCTCTTTCTTGATAAATTAGGGAGTGCCGCGCCCGTTTCCTTGACCTGTCCAAAGACAACCATACTCAGCGCGGCATCCCCACGCAACGGGGAGCGGTGGCCCGGAGGGACAGGCGGCCAGCCTGTCCAATGGCGGATCGTGGCCGTGGGTTGGCCCGGCCCACCTGCGGCGCTGGTGTTTGTCGCTCGTTCTCCGTGGAGAGAAGTCACCGCGCACCCGCCGCCCGGCTTCCCGCGCTATGCTCAGGGCCGCCGCCGTTCCGTTGCGGAGAGGTTATATTTCCCTCTCTAATAACCAAGACATTTTTGCATCAATTCCAAGTGGGGAAACAGAAAAAATCAAAAAGTTTTTTTCATGCGTTCCAATCCCCGCTTGATAGACTGGCGGACGGACTCCTCATGCGCACCCTCGGCCTCGGCAATCTCTTTGATGCTTTTGCCAAGAATGATGTGAGCATCGATCCGGCGGCCCTGGATCTCCGGCAGGGAGTTGAGGGCGTTCCAGAGCCGGATAAACAGCTCCATGCGTTCCAGAAGCTCCTGGGGCGTGGGCTCGTGCAGGCAGGCCGAGTATTCGATCCCGTCCTCACAGTCCAGGGAATAATGCGCTTTGTGCCGGGTGAGCCGCCGCTGGTAGGCCGCTTCATAGCGGACGCTGGCCCGGAGCGCCTCGGCCACTTCCTCGGTGACTTCGATAAACTGATCCTG